>Ga0247834_1001198_pt1 | contig 46292 bp, 76 predicted proteins | sample LaCruzMarch2015__8_FD_187118 | JGI IMG/M metagenome (GOLD analysis project Ga0247834, IMG submission 187118) | Freshwater microbial communities from meromictic Lake La Cruz, Castile-La Mancha, Spain - LaCruzMarch2015_12m | ecosystem: Environmental > Aquatic > Freshwater > Lake | place: Spain... | reverse complement strand
TGTGGTATAGGTTGAATCGTATTTGGCACTGTTGGTGTTTAGGGTTGTGTAAGTGCTATTCCATTGATTGCTATCCCCTCCGATTGCACTGATGGTTCCATTAACTGTAAAATCACCATCTACAAAAAACCCAGATAATTCGATAACAATATTGGAACTGAGCGAATCTACCTGATTGGCATATATCTTGTCCCATCTGTTACTGGGAGAACCGATAGAACCAGTGGTGTTATTGGGATAAACGTTACTAACATTCAGATCTCCATTCATTATGCCACCATTGGCATACTGAACAGCCACACTTCCTCCTCCACCACCAAGATCCAATAAACGTTTAGCATAACTCATTGTATCTTCAGAAACGCGTTTGACTTGTGAATCAGTATATTTTTTGCTTACAGAAAGAATATCATTTTTTGCTTCCATTAACAATTGTCCATCCTTGGGCAATTGATCCAATTTTTCCTGAACAAGTTTTATTTTTTCATCAAGAGAAGGAGTTCTTTCATTCAGCTCATTTACAGTTTTTTCCAATAGGTTTTTTAAATCTTCTACATTTTTACTGAAATCTGTTTGAAGAGATGATCTTTCTTTTGATATAAATTTATTAATATCATTACCCACATCTGTTTTTTTATTTTCCAGATATTCTTTTACAAGATTTTCATTCGTATTGTTTATTTCCTCAATCAGCTTTTCTTTGTATTGTTGAAGATCCACAACAAACTTCTCATCAAACAATTTTTTAAGTTCATCCGATTTATCAACAATTTTAGATACAAAGTCTTCTCCTTTGTTTTCCAACAATTTTATTAATTCATTTTTACGTTCATCTATTCTTTTTTCCAAAAAGATTTTCAGTTTTTCAACACTATCATTTTCAATCTTTTTAACCTTTTCATCAAATTGATTCCTTAATTCATTTGTTTGTTCAATAAAAACATTTTGAATGGAATCGTTATAATCTTCAATTTTATCCTGAATAATGCCTTGTTTGTTTTTTAAATCATTTTCTAAAATTATTTGTAATTTTTCAAGATTTTTTTTGTTAAGATCTTCCAGGGCTATTTTGATATCCTTATTATGAAGTTGTTTTTGTTCATCCAATTCATTTTCAAAATTCTTTAGATTGATACTAAGCTTTTCTTTGATTGTGATTTCTTGTTTTTCTGAAACATTTAAAAATTCTTGAAGAAGACTTTGCTTATAATCATTAATCTTCTCTTCTATGATTCTTTCATTTTTTACGATTTGTTTTTGCTCTTCCAGTTCTTTTCTTTCCTTGACGAGTCTTGCCTTTTCCTCAATCAGACTCTGCTCAAGTTGTTTAGCTTTCAGGATATATTCCTGATCTTGTTTTCTTTTGTTTATGCTTTCAGAAACATCCAATGGCTTTGCTGGTTTGACCTGTGCTTTATTGGTTTCAACTATCAGTTGCCTTTTTTCAGGAAGCTTAAATGAATCCGCAACAGATTTTTCTCCTTTTGGATTAAAGGTTGAAAAGGGTGTTTCTCCTTTTTCATTTAAAATTACCTGAAACTTTACATTTTTGTATGTTTGACCATCCGGAGTGGTAACATCCGTAATAATATATTTTTTATTATTTTCAGTTATGTATTTATGTACAAAATCTTTGTCTTTTGTGCTAAAACTGCCTGTTTCAAACAGTTCATCTCTAAAGCTTTTACAAAAGATAACATTTTCACCATTAACATCTTGTATAAGATTAAAGGGTATTCTTTTGTCTAAAACTACCTTGATATGATCCACTTTGTTATTTATATATTTTATTCATGTTTCAAGGCTATTGACATTATATCTTAATAGTTTATAAAGGAAACCATGAGTGAAACATTTAAGGTAAAAAAGCATAAAGATGGTGGTTGGGAAATCTTTGGGATAGATTCCAAAACCAAAACGGAAATGCAAATTGGTTATATCGGGGAAAATCTTCCAGTGGAGGCATATGCCCCTCCTGGTTCTCAAATTCAAAAATGAGATGGTTCATGCTGGGGTTACTTTTAGGAATGGGCGCATGCTCTTCAACCGACCATTCTTTGAAAAGAATTGGTCCAGGCATGATGGAAGATTCACAGGATCTGAGAGCAGGCGGATATGTTAACTGATATTTTTATATAAATTTTTGTTTGGATTGTCTCTGAAATAATCACTCAGATCCTCCACATACTCATCCATACCGGATAAAGGTTCATTTACTGTTGTCATAATCACTCCAATTTTGTTTCTTATCCCCATAATATTCTCGGGCATATTTGTTTTCAAGCAATAGTTGTCGAAGACTTTCCCCATCAATTATCACATCGCCCAATAATCTGCCTCCATATTTGTCCCAGCATATTACCTGAATTTTAATAACTTTAGCATTTTGCAAAAGATTCTTGGTAAAAGCACTGGCCTGTTCCCCCATCTGTCTTTCATGATCATCTTGCGCTCTCCATCCTTTTTCAGGCGTATCCACCCCATATATTCTTAATAGTAAATGATTACCCAGTTCAACAGGTAGAAAATCTGCTTGTACTTGCACGGTATCACCATCCACAACTTTTATCACTTTCCATGAGTAAAGATTGTCTGGTTCAGCATGACATATGCTGATAAAACCCATTATTAACAAAAACTTTTTCATTATTAATTATTTACAAAATAACTAAATAATAGAATGAGGTTTGAACAATTATTATATAAAAAATATTTGATTCTTAATGAGGATACATTTTCGTCTAAAAACGATTGTACACTACTCAGTATTTCTGAACCAAATAATAAAATACCATTTTTTAACCTGAATCTTCCGGCTGGTTATACATGCCCATTTGCTGACAAGTGTTTAAGCAAAGCAGATAAAGAAACTGGCAAGATTAAAGAGGGTGAAAAGGGAGATGAGGAGTATCGGTGTTTTGCTGCATCCCAAGAAGCCATTTATAAAAATACAAGACAACAACGCCATAACAATTTTGATCTGCTTCTTTCCAAAGGAACAGCGGATGAAATGGCCGACCTGATAACCAAAAGCGTTCAAGCAGGGGTACCCCGAAACCAAAAAGTGTTTCGTATTCATGTCAGTGGAGACTTTTTCAACATGCAATATCTCCAGGCATGGATAAAGGCAGCAGGCAACATGCCCGACATAAAGTTCTATGCCTACACCAAAAGCATTCCTTATTGGGTTGCATTGAAGGATCAAATACCTTCCAACCTTATTCTTACCGCCTCACTGGGAAGCAAATACGACAAATTGATCATGGATAATAACATGAAATATTCCGTGGTGGTGTTTAGTGAAGAACAAGCACAAGATTATGTTCTACCCAAATACTGGCAGGAAAAACTTGGACGAGAAAAAGGACTACAGATTGATCATGACGATTCTATGGCATATAATGGAACTGAACCTTTTGCATTATTGATTCATGGTGTTCAGCCCCGAGGAACAAAAGCAGCAGAAGCTCTGAAAAAATTGGGAGGAATTGGAGGGAAAAGCGGCTATGGTAAAGGGAGAAAATAAATATCACTCGTCGTCTGTTGAATCTGGATCTATCGATTCTTCACTTTCTGTATTACAATCATCGGATGCATCATTTAAAATTATTTGAGTTAAAAATATAAAAGCTAAAACCCACCACCAACCACTGACTGGATTTTCTTTAATGAATGTGACATAAGCAAAAATTAACAGTACCAAAGACGCTAAAAATGTTGCACTCCATGTTCTCATAGTTTTATTTAAATATAATATATTTTAAGTTTGTTCAAAACAATCTACACCTGCCATATGCTCGAATGTTAACAAACCAAACCTGTGACCTTTGTTATTCATACACACACCCCAATCATATCCAAGCTTACCCTCCAGGGCATTAAAATGTTTACATCCAGCAGAGCAATCAGGATAGTGTTTGTCTGCATCTGCCCATCTTTCCACCTTGCCCCAAGGAGCATAATCTGCAGGATGTTTAGCCATGGCATCAAGCAATTGATCATGTAATGCTGTTCTCATTTTTTATGCATCTATTTGAAAAATAAAATTATGTTTTAACCAGTTTATTGTGAATTCAAACCTTACAAATTCACTTGAATGACTAAAAAATCTAGGATACCAAAATGTTTTAAATGATTGAATGATAAAAAAATCAAACTTTTCTATTTTAATATAATTTCTAAGTCTAAAAACTCTATTGCAATTTTTCATTTACACTCTGTATTATATGATAAAATCTAAAAAATTCTATTTATTTTCTTTTTTTTATCCAATTGTTGCACCATGGCATCAGCCATATCAATAACACCATTTACATAATCTGAATTAACATTGTTATACATACACAACCTACCAAACTTTTCTTTCACTTGTGTGAATTGTACTTGAGGGTATTTGTCGGAATGTGAGTTGTTGTCTGTCATGGTCTGCAACAATGCACATGCAGTGTGAATTACATCATACCATGCATCTGGACATTCAATGCCCCAGCACATGCACGTCACACTCATGTCTTCATCTTTTTGTGCAAATAGCTTAGGAAAATCTTCGAACAATTTTTGTTGCAATTTTTCTTTCATAATGCCTCCACAAGTTCCTCTTCATTCACATTTTCAAATTCAATCTCTTCAAGGGGAGAAAAACGTTCACTGTTGAAACCCAATTCTTGTGGTCCGCTTTTACAAGTTGGATCAATTGGATTTTTTACTTCATTCAAAATGATGCCCACACTTCCTCCGTCTTTGTCTTTAAGATCCTCTTTTCCAATATAGACATCTCGCACAGTATATGTATTGTCTTTCTTAGGTAGTTGTTCATATAATTTATAAACCCAAGATTCAAAAACATCATTCACGCACACAACCTGTTGACCTTTCATAAACATAAACTGATGATAACAAAATGTTTTATTTTGTCAATTATATTTTTTAATCCATGTGGTTCTATGATGACAAACCCAATCTAAAAGAGCTCGTTCAAACCCCACATCTTTTCCTTCCCGTTCACTCATATACCATTTATTTTTTAAAATCTCTTCTCGTTCTTCTGAGAATCTTTTATATAAATCAGATTTTTTTATCACTTCTGAAATTTCACTTTTTATATCACTTAAGTAAGTTTGTTTATTTATATAAATATTTAATCATTTTTTCTTTAAAATTATACCTTTACAATCTGTTTTTGTAAATTTGTGAGGTTGACCGATATAATATAAAAGTTTTACAATATCTTTCAATTCTTCCACTTCTTTTTCAAGCTTTGTGATACGTTCCGGAATTTTTTCTTTCTTTAAATTCACTTCAATATTTAAAATAAAATATTGAATGTCAAGGATATATTGCTAAAGTGGGCTTGTGAATTTGAAAAAAATAGTTGAATTGAGTTACGCTTTATTGCCCACGCATGGTGACTATCGTTGTCGGCATGCATCATTCATTTTATACCGGGATAAAATCATGAGCATTGGAATAAATCATCCGAATAAAACTCATCCTCGTAATCTTCAATTTGGTTATCGTAACAAACGAAATCAACCTATTAATAACATTATAGGAATTCACAGTGAACTGGCTGCGGTGATCAAACTAGGTAGGCAAGATCTAAATGACTTGGATATTATAAACACACGCATAGACCGGAACGATCAACTGGCATTGGCAAAACCCTGTGTGGGTTGCCAGGACATGCTAAAACAGCTTGGAATCAACCGGATATTTTATTCTGGAAACAACGGCAAGTTTGAACAACTTTATTAATATAAAATCTTGCGTTCCAGTTTAAACAACAAATTAGGAATTCTTTGGCTATATTTATAAGCCAATCTTAATACCATCTTTACAGGCTTGTTGTAAATATTATTTATTATTTTATAAGATAGTTTGCTTACCTTTTCATTGTGAAGTTGCATTTCTTCTGCCCACTTTTGCTCCACGATTAATCGTTCAGAATAGGTTTTGTCATCTTCTCGTTCTGCGTTCATAAGCTTTATGTTTTTGACTTTTCCTTTTACAACATGAGCTTCGTAATCGATACTATAATAACGACCATCCTGTTTTGCCTTTTCATAGGCATAAAATGATATATCTCCAGTATGATCTGTTTTTTGCCATGTTCTGTTTTTTACTTTTAAACGGATGGCCCCCCAATTTTTTCCATATTTTTTAATATCCTGCTTTTTTTCTTCGGGAGTACTTTCCCTGTATTCAATAATTTCCAAAAATAAATCTCCGTTCTTTTTAATTGTATAGGTAAGGAGTGCATTGTCCAAATCCTTGGTTTGATATTCCAATCCTGCCAAATCAAAATCTTTTCCAAGAAATTTTTGAATCAATTTATTGGTAGGTAATTTGGTTTCTACTTTGATGTTATCGAACATTCCCATGGTATTTCTCCTTTTTTCTTATTTACAGATAAAATATGATTTTCAACTGTTTGTTTCAAAAATTGTAAAAATATTTGTTCGTCATATTTTGTCAAATTAACTGTGCTTCTTGTTTTTGAGCTATCTAGTTTATAACAAATATCATGCCCAAGACGATCTGTTACAAAATTGATAAGACTTTCCGGTTTGTTTAATATTTTTAAAATATGTTTAGCCAAAGAAATGTTATCTAACCTGTAGGCAGAACCAATATTATATATTTCTCCTATTTCACCTTTTTCACTCAGATCAATAATGGCATTCGCATGATCATCCACATATATCCATTCCCTAACATTCTTTCCATTACCATAAACCGGTATGTTTCTGTCATTCAAAGCACTGTTTAAAACAACCGGTATGAATTTTTCATCATGTTGTCCCGGTCCATAGTTGTTGCAACACCGAGTAACTATCACGGGAAATTTGTTGGTGTGATAAGAAGCCAGAACAATAAGATCAGAGCTTGCCTTGGTCGAACTGTATATGCTACTAGGTTTGAGATGGTCTGTTTCCTTGCTTGGATCTGAATCAATATTCAATGATCCGTACACCTCATCAGTGCTGACATGCATAAACTTTTTATATTTGTTTTGAAGACCAAAAAGAATATTGAATGTACCTGTTACATTTGAATCTACAAAACCATTAGGAGAAGTGATGCTTCGATCCACATGACTTTCTGCTGCAAGATGAAACACACAATCTATCGGTTCAGAAACAGTGGCACAAAACACACCCAGCCATTTTCTATCGGATAGATCCAGCTCAATAAATTCAACATCATAAGGTCTGATGCTTTTTTTATCAGAACCTATTCCCAACTTATCCAAAACAATGATATGAGAATCTGGATACCGATTGCGCAGATTCTTGACCAGATTACGACCAATGAATCCTGCTCCTCCTGTTACAATAAAATTCATTTTAGCCATATGCTTGTTGGATCAAAAGTTTGAGTATCCAGAAAATCCCATACTTTCCATTTATTTGATCCTTTCATACTTTCAATAACATTATTAATTAATGCACAAATATCTTCCAAATGCCATACATCGTCCATCAATTTTTTTCCGTGATAACGACTACGATGAGCCACATGATCTGCATAACTGTATGCAAACCCACAGAAAGGAGGAATTACACAACCCAAACTGCAAAGAACTCCTTGCATCCGACTAACAACTTCTTGTCCTCCAACTGAATGCATAGTGGAAATTGCTCCAACAGGTTTTCCTAAAAGATGTTTTTTACCCTCTAATTCCGTCATCTTTTCAAAAAGATGTTGCATGGGACTTCCCCAGCTTTGCCAATATGTTCCAGTACAAAAAACAAAAGCATCACTGGTTCTTATGTATTTTCTCACAAGAAGCCAATTGAAACTAGGTGACAAATGAATGATCCGTACTTTTATGTTCGGATCAATTTTATTAATGGTTTTGCGTAATTTCTTTATGAGATTATGAGTGTTTCCGGTACGACCTCCAAGAGATCCATTAATGATGGAAATTGTATATTTCTTTCCTTCGGTCATGCTTCTTTTATAGCAATATGGTTTACATAAGCAACATTTTTATAAATAATAAAATGGTACAAGCATGGTTATGGGGATTATTGCTAAAAATTGAAGAAATTGCGGAAAAATTTGTATCAATTGTTATAAAAATAAAATGATTAAAAATAAAGCAGATTTCATTATGGGTATTGGTTATGTGTATTATGATGACAAAGGCAAACGGTATGTTTTTGATACAAAACAGGAAATGAATAAATTTATACAAGAATTAAGAAATAAGAAAGAAAAGCCCAAGCCCAAAGATGATTATGATAAAATACGAGTGGCTAATTTTGAACCACAAATAAAGTTGTTGCATCGCAGGGGTATTGGAATTTAGTTGACACAACATTCATTGTCTGTATAAAAAAAGAATGCGTCGAGGCATTTGTTGCATTGTTCTAAGCTTGCAAGATATGGTTGAACCTAAAAAGTTCAAAACCATGACTTATAAAAAATTCAGCAGCATGAACCGCAAACAGGGTTTGCTGGAGCTGGGTAATCGTATTCTTAACAATATGATGGTGACAGGTGAAGCGATCAAATTCTGTTATCAAAACAATTACACTTATCGTTTGAGCAGTGATTTGTTTCCGCTTATCACATATGAAAAGTCTAAAGTAAGATTGGAAGATCTGCCCAATTATCTGCAAATATCTGATGCTATACTAAACATCAAGAATTATATTCAAAATTATCCTGTGCGTTTATCATCTCATCCAAGCGAGTTTAATGTTTTGGCAACAGAAAAGAAAGATGCGCTGAGTCGTACCATCAATGAACTAAACTTCACTGGTTGGTTTTTAACCCAGTTGGGTTGCTCTCTTGATTACAACAATCCCATCAACATTCACATTAACAACAGCAGAGGAAATTTTGATGATATTGCTAAACGTTTTGTGGATAATCTAGGTTTACTAACAAATGATGCTAGATCCAGAATTGTGGTCGAGAATGATGACAAAACCAAATGTTGGAGTGTGCGCAAGCTTCTAAAACATTTATACCCTATTATGATGGCTCCTATCACTTTTGATTATTTGCATCACAAATGTCATCCAGAAGAAATGATTGAAAAAGATGCGTTCAGTTTGAGTCGAGATACTTGGCGAAATTACCGTCCCCTATTTCATTACAGTGAAAGTCGGGAAGGTAAAAATCCTCGCGCTCACGCTGATTATGTGAAACAACTACCTGATACATACGGATTAGATGATATTGACATAGACTTTGAATTCAAAATGAAAGACAAAGCTTTTGTTAATGTTTCTGAATCTAATTGAATGATTGATTACTGAACTTCACCTGGGTTAAAACCCAGCTCTTTGGATACGTCAATGGCATCTTCACCAGTATCTTCATCACTGTCTAAAGGTTCCACTTGTTTGGTTTCCGGTGTTTCTTCACTTTTTTTGGTTAATATACCAAAAGATACAAGATCATCCAATATGGCTTTTTCTCGTTTACCAGCAGGAACAACAGGAAGCTGTTTGGTATCAGAATCTTCCCTATAATTCTGAAGGGAGCGAACAATATCACCCAAAGATTCTGCTCCAGGAATTTCATCCGGAAGATATTTCATAAAACTGCGATAGAACTTTTGAACACCAACTGGGATTTTAGCAAAATTAACGTTCAGATTCTTTTGAAAATTAGATACAGCCAGCTTTTTGCTAAGATAAGCTTCAAATATAAGATGACTATCATTATTCATTTATATATTATATTTACTCTTGTTCAGCATCAGAAGCTGTTTTTTTTGCCTTCATAACTAAACTTTGAATAATACGTTCACCTTCTTTATCGCCTTTGAATACCTTTTTGATATCTTCAATAGGAAGAGCGAGAACGCTTTGATACACAAAAGGGATATACTTTTGATCTTCAGTACCTACAAATTCAAATATTTTATTCCAAAGTTCAGGTCCAGCAATGGTATCTGTAACTTCCTGTTCAATCACATCCTTCTTGAGTTTACGGTCCACTGCAGCTTCTGGAACACTTTTATCCGGATCAATTGCCAGATATTCATAAATTCCTTTTACAATTTCATGAACCAAATAAGGAAATGTTTTGGCCAATGCTTTGATTGTATAAATGTCACCTTCTGGAACAACTTCTTCGCTGCCTTGTGCAGCCGCTTCAATCATGGGCAAGGAGAAATTTTCAATTGGAGGTGCAACAAAATAAAACAATTGAGCAACAGTTGTTATCAATCCATAATTATAAATTAAACTTTTGTCCATTTCGTCCAATTGATTTTTAACAAGATTAAAAAGATAAAGTTTGCTGACAGCATTTCCTTGCATGAGTGTGTTAGCCAAACGACGACGCAGTTTGGTTTCAGTATCATCAAAAAGATTTTCGGCCACAATCTGATTCAGTTCCTCCATATCAGAAAGTCCATCCACATCTGGGAGCATTTTTTCTTGAGCTTCTTGTTCAGATTGTGTGACTGCATTTTTAAGATCGGGTGTTCCCAATTTGGCAACAATCTTGAGACGATTAGAATCCACTAGTTTTTTAATAAATTCAAATTCAGGAAGATCCAACACAACTTGAACCGCCATCTTTTCCAACCTACCTTTGTTTGCACTTTCCACTTCACTGATTTTATTAAAAGCTGAAAAAACGTTTGATACCAGTTGAGGCAAATTTTTTTGCGTCACTGGAGCTTTGGTATAATACTGCATTCTTTCCAATAATTTTTGATAAGCATCTGACACAATCAATTCATAATAATCTTGTGCTTTTTCTGGAAGCACACCCAGAATCTCTTCAGTTCCAGCTTCAAGTTGTTTTCGTTTTTCCGGATTGATCAAATCGTCTTGATCTCCTGTTTCAATTGCTTCCCGGAAATTTTTCATTTACGGGATGCGTTTTGGCGATGTTTGAAAAACAAATTAACGTCAGGATTGCGTTTCTTTTCTTCAGCTTCTTCCTCTTCTTCGCTTCCTTTTGGAACAAGACCTTTTGGACGAGGTTGAAAACCAGGACGAGGTTCAAGAGGATTGCGACGAGGTGGAGATTTGGGTTCAGTACTGGGCTTTTCAGTATCTGGCTTCACATCTGGTTTTTCCTTGGGAGGTGCAGCCGGAGCAGGTTGTTCAGTGAGATATTTTGTAAATAAATCCTTAAAATTTTTCATTATTATTATTTAATCTTTATATATTAATTAACTTTGTCTATTACCTTATCTACAATGCTATCGGTAGGCTTGCCCTCTTTACGCCAACTATTAAGAATTGCATAATAAACAAGGTGCTGTTGATCAATAATATAAAGTTTATTTCCAAGTTTATCTGCATATTCAGTTATTCCGTCATTTTCATTAAGTTCTACCCCCTTATAACCTTTAAATTTGACCTTATATGCTTTTACAAGGGTATTATACCTTAAAACACCAAACGCTGTTATTAGACCTTTACCGTCATCAGTAAACCCTATAAAACCGCTATTCTGCACATCATACCCTGTGGGTGTGCTGGCATCATAACTAGCCACTTCGTCTTTGATTTTATCAGGCGTAACTGTGGTGCAGCCTGCAATCAATAAACTACTCAGCGAGAATATCGCGAATCTTTTTAACATCTTTCTCCTTTACAGCTTGTTCTGCTCTGCTTGTGTGATCCACTTCTTTTTGTTTTTCCTGACGATCTTTCATCTCTGGTGTGTTCTTGGCGTTAAACAAGTTGTTTATAGCCCCAAATATTTGAGTTATGGCGGTGAGTACTGCAGTTACTATGTTTGTTGGCATACTACTACTTATCACTTATTTTATATAATATATTTATTTTATAAACCAAAGGCTGCTGAAAACGCACTTGTAAGAGTTGTAAATGTTTGTGTTACAGGATTGTATTTTTTAAACGCAATCGTGTCCACATAAGCACTAAATCCATCATCAACATTAATGAATGTACCAGCATGTACAAATACGTCTTTACTGTTTTCTCCTTGGAAAAATGCATTATATGAAATTGGCAATATGGTTTCTACAGCGCTTAAAGCAGCTACAAGGATAGCATCTGTAGCTATTTTCATTCTTTGAGCATATGTACCACCTTGAGTGGGAGAAGCTGCAGTCAAAGCATTTCTTGTGGTTGTATTCGAAAATAATGTATTAACAAGTGTATATTGTTGAAAATCATTAATTGTAAATTCAGCGCTAGGGAATGTTGGTGCTGTTGCACTCAATGGACCAACGATTCGGGCTTGGGCTGCATTAACGGCTCCACATGTTTGGCTTAGGTTTCCGCCTTGACCCCGACGTTTCATGAAACCTACTTGACCGCTCTTGGTGATTCCAATATGAGGATGCACATATATGAATAACGCACCAGTTTCTGTTACGTGACTCATCCAAGCAAAAAGACCAACAATTCCAGGGAAAGGATATCCACCTATTCCTCCAGCAAAGAAAGGACCGCTAAATTGTTGCAGAGATACTGGATATTGACCGAATGTATTATTCGGGAAGATAGGAGCATTTTTATCATCAGAACATATACAAGCTGCTGAAATAACATCATCTGGTGTATAACCACAAAGAGTTTGAATAAATGTGGCACATCTGCTTCCAAATGTTTCAGCCAAAACAGCATTAGGATATGTAAGTCTTACAGTATTTGTATAAGCGCTTTGATCTGCAGTAATTGCGGGTGATGTTGTAGTATTAAACAAAGCAAGATAATAGGTTGCTCCGTTTACTAAAATAGGAAGTCCAGTAGAACCTTGGCTAAGAGTTAAGCCCGTCGTATAGTTAGAAGCACTTGTAGGAAAACCAAATGTGCTATCAATTAAATTTTTAAAATCATTACTAGAAGGTGTATTACCTGCTGAAAATGCATCATATAGTGCTTGTTTGCTTACAATTGACATAATATTATTTATCTTTAAGTCGCTTCAGGAGTTTGAGGAGTTTCAGGTGTTTCATCTGCTTCAGGAACTTCCGGGGCTTCCGGGGTTTCTTCATCTGCAGATCCTCCAGTAGGTGCGGTTGTTCCTCCAGCCGGAGAAGGTCCGAATTCAGGAGGAGTTTCTCCACCCCCACCAGCTTTTGGAGTTTTCCCGCCACTTTCAAATTGCTTACGCCAATCCGGACCGGCCCCACTAATCTGATCCAATTCCCATTTCATTTCAGCATCTTTACGAAGGAATTCACGGTTTGCCAATACCATACGATCTGTCCATCCCAGAATCTTCTTTTGCATATAAATCTTGCTGATGCTTTCATTATTGGTAATATTGTTGAATCCTTCTGTGCGCATCTGCATTTTTTGCAATTCACGCATTTCATAGAAATTGCTTGGTACATTAAATGCCAAATCAAAATGATTTTCTTTTAATCCGTATTCAGACCACATTTTCTTGAGTTTAAGATTTGTTATAAAACCATTCTTAAGACCTTCTGCAAATCTTTGTTGTTGTCGAATAATAAATTTTGAAAACTTTAATTCTTCCCGAAGAATTTCTGTTCCATCTTTATATGTGTCTTCAGGATTAAGACGAGAAGAAGGTACCTTGAGACTGCGATACAACTTCTTCATGAAATACATCAAATCTGTCAATTCTCCAAGATTTGCTCCACCTTGAAGTTGTTCCACAGTGGTTCCATCCTGACCTGTACGTTTAGCAAACCAAAAACTGTCCAACATGCTTTGTGGGTTGAACTTTTGAACAGTCGCATCCTGATTATTATCAAATGTTTTACGACTCCAATATTGGCTCATAAGACGGCGCATATAACCCTCGGCTTTGGCCGGACTCATATTTCCTACATCAACTTTGAAAACCAATTTTTCTGGGGCACGAACAAGACGATAAATTACAATACTATCTTCAATAAGAGAAAGTTGACGATAAGCACGACGAGCATTTTCAAGGAAAGGAAGACGAACTGTTTTATTTTCATTCCATATTCCACTATTAATATAAGTGACCTGATTTTTATCCAATGGAACAATTTGATAGTCTACTACCTTTGTTGGATTGGTTTTGTCAAAAAGTGGCTTTCTCAAAACAAAACCTTTGACCATCAAGTTCTGAACATTTCCAAAAACAGGATCAACCAATTCTGGAGGAATGCTAACAACTCCTAAAATACCTTCCTGTGGATAATCTCTATGAATAATATGCTCGAAATAAATTTCAGCATCCACAAGCATATGCCTGAAATATTCCCAACCACGATTTTCCAATTCAAAAAGATTAATATAACGATGAAACTCTTTTTGCAATTCTTCTTTTTGAATTTCCGACAAATCATCATCATGAAAACGAATTTTTACAATTTTACCTTCTTCATCCACATTCACAACTTCATCACATATTTCATCTAAAGCATCTGCTACTTCTGAAAAAGCAGCCATGGTCCGATAATCCCGGATACGTGCAGCTTTATCAGCTTGTATGTTCGCATAAAGATAATTGGTAACACTATTATCACTGGCAATCGCACCTATACTGGTTTCATTAATTCCTGTGCTGCTGCTTACACTGTGTTTTGCAATTGCTTCAGTTCTACGACTTCCTGTATCTTGAAAAAGTGCAAATTTTGGATTCAGCTGAGAAAGAACATCAACAACAGCATAGTTGTTGTATGGAAGACGTTCATTTATAAACTTTTGTAAACTTCTTCCAAAAGTATTAGATCCTCGGTCATTTGTAGAGGAATAATCAGCTTGAGCCATACTATTTATTTATAAAATGCAACAAATTTTCAATGTGCATTATTATTTTAAAAATAATTAACTGCTTAATATTTTAATATGTGTGAATCTGCTTGATTGTGAAGCTTTGACATAACCAGCAGGATTTGTGAAAATAAAATCAATATTAACAGCACTTAGATTAATTTTTGGAAATTGTATACTCAATGTATTATTATCTATAACTGTATAATCTTCTATAGGATATCCTGAAAATGCATGAAATTTGCTGCTTATGCTTTTAATATGCGAATAAAAATCAAAACAAGAAAGCATTGCATTATTTGTATTTGCTGAAAGATATAATCCCCGAACATAATATCCAAAATTATTTCCTTGAAATCTGAGTTTAAGTCCAGTAAATCCGGGTGTTATAGTAACTGTTGGTACAATTTTACCACGAGGAATAAAACTGCCGTCTCCTAATTTTAAGTATCTGCTGCCCATAATTATACCTCCACCTGTAATTCGGTTGGACCAATAAATTGAGGATTTGCACTGATAGAAATGGTATCTGTATTTTGAAATGCACTATTGGGAGAATTGCTTGTGAATGATTGAGCTTCAAGATTTGCATAATTATCGTAATTCAATGAAACACCTGGACCCGCTGCATTAAGATCTGTATTAATATAAAATATATTTTTAACATCTGGACTTTCAGCAGGGAATATCCAACCTTTTATTGTAAAACTGGTATCTGCCACAATAAGAGATTTGTTGTTGGGATCCTGATCCACTGGATAATTCAGGTTAACAGTTCCGTTCCAAAGCACTTCGCTTCTTATTTCTTGAGGAACTGCCAGATTATATGCTGTTGGAATTTGCCAGGAAATGATAATATAAGGATTGTTGAAAGGAATGAAATTGCTAAGAATCTGATCCATATCAGTTTGATAGCGAGTCAATATGCTCATGTTGATTCCTATATCAACAGGTGTGGGTGTTCTGAAATATGTTGTTTGGGCAGAAGAGTCTTCTATTCGAGTTGCTTGATTCACATAGAATCCTGCAATTTTGTTAAAAACTCGATTTTCGTCCCTATTCAATCCTGTAATGGTTATGGCAACAACAGGAAGAGTGAGATTTTGACCAGGAGTTACAATATCAAAAAGAACTCGTTGTTTAGGCGCATAAAGGTAACGAACCTTTATTTGACTTTCAGAACTTCTATTTTTATTGAATCGGCGTATAACTGTGCCGTCAAAAGCATCTATGAAAGATGCTATAAGATCCTTTATTTCAAAATGATACGATTGTTGCAGCATATCTTTGTCCTAAAGTATTTACTTCAGGACAAAGCACTTAGAACCATATTTGTATTATAAAATTTTTTCTTTCTGGGTATGGGCATTAATTTAAGACTGGAAGATATATTGTGCATTCCTTTAGATAGATTGCTTATATGATAATCAAATTCTATATGATGTTTTTTAAAACGACAATCAAAAGGAAAAGGAATCTCTAAAATCTTTCTTTCTTTTCGATCACAACTGATTGTGAAATTCAAATAAAAATCCTTTACTGAAAAAAGAAGAAGAATTCCCTCTTTATATTTTTTATTTTCATTTACAAAAACTACCTTTTTTTGAAGATAGCTTAAAATGTTTTTCTCTATGTCTTCAGGAAGTTTCAACTGTCCATGTACCTCATTTTTTCGCCAGGAGAAAGGATGGCAAGGTTTTTTTCAAAGAAATTCCAGAACTTATCAGAAGGAATGATTTGCACCAAATCACAATTGTCCATGCTTATGTTACGATAATCTTGCATGATGATATCCCAAACATTCAAAACGTTTTTTGCATTTCGGTTGAAATAAGGAACTGGTTTTGTGTTTGTTACCGGACGAAAATTTAAAGTGATTCGACCAGCAGCAGTACTAAGAAAACGTTTATCGTTGCTGCAAATCATATGGCGCTGTGCTGGATGACCTGCTTTTGGTCTTCGTCTGGCAAAACGAATTTCAGCGACGTTTGTTTCTAGAATTGTTTTTAGAGCTTGCAGGCTTGTTTTCATTTTTTCTTGGGCAGCAAACACCGAATATTCTTTGTTCGTTGATAAAAATTCCGTTCTTAACAAGTCCGTGATTGGTAACTTCAATTTTTCCAATCAAAACACCCATATTGTTTGGAAACATGATAACGTCTCCTTTTTTAACAAGCTTGCAATTTGGACCCATCAGAATTACTTTTGCCAAACGCCAAGCATTTGTCATAGCATTTGTTTTTACAATAATACCATTTCTTACAATTTCATCCTTATCTGTTGTGGTATCTACAAATTCAGCGAGGATTACGTCATCCAGAATTTGATCCAGATCATATCCTAAAAACACACTATCAAAAGAATTTCCGCTGAATCCAGCAAGGTCAATGATGCTTTTTGTTACGGGTACACGGTCTATATTCACATAAGTAGTTACAACGGTTCGTAAATTTTCAAGAAGTTTTTTAAATCTTTTTCATCAGTTGTTTTAACAATCATTTCGGCATCTCTTTTACCAACCTGCATTATTTTGCAAATAATATCAGTGGGATCTTCTTGTTTTTTGTTCTTATTTTTATTAATATAATTTATTTTTTTATAACTTTTCTGTGGAATAAAAACAAATATAAATTTTGACAATAAATCAGGATCTTCTGTCAAATGAGGTTTATTGCAAAAAGTGTTAACATTTGAACATGTTTGTTTATCATAAAAACTAATCCACCGGTTAAGCATGAATCCGCTTATATTTTCACTACAACTATCTGTTCCTGCCAGCTTTGGCTTTTTACTGAAAAGCAAATTGTTTATATACTGAAAAAAATTTAACATGCCGTAGATCTTAAAAAAATTGCATCGGAAACTTTATAAAACATATCCACTATGGTTTGAGAAAACTTATGAACCTGTTCTTCATTCAATCCCATTTCATATGTATATATAGGTGCATTATCACCAGCTTTATTGCATATTGCAATATGACCTATGCTACAAGAATTGATTATTCTGTATTTGGCAATATTCAATATTCCTTGATTCTGTATAATGCTTTTTCTTTGGAATTCTTTCGTAACAATCATATTATCCATGTTTACTGCAATTGGCATTTTAAGAAATTCTTGAGAAAGAATATTGGCAATTGAACTTACAAGAAAATGTGAGAACAGTGCCCCCGATACAGCGTCCTGAACAAGAGGATTTTCATAAACAATGTGAATTGCTTCCTGCATTTGATCGATAGAAAATTGAGAAAAGTCATAACCTTTTCCCGGATCCAATTCTCCAGCAAAAACAATAACGTTTCCACTTGGAAGTGCCTTATCTTTAAAATAGGCATGAGCAAACCTTTTATTGATGATTTCCAGATTATATTTTTGTTTTGGTAGTATCATATGATTCTATAATTTGTATGGGACAGATCAGTAATATTATATCCTCCCGAATAAGAAATGCTACTCTGTAAATCCTGTTCTATTTCCAAAAGCATTTCTGCATATGTTTTGTCATTCTCTTCAACCAAAACAGTTGTCCCTTCAATATTTTCAACAGAAAGATTGTTTATGATTTTATTTTCATAACTAGCAGATCCAAAATATTTTTTATATAATTTTGGTTTCTTAAATTCATCATGACTTTTTGAATCTGTTACAGGATATTCTATAATTCTATCTGCAGGACTATCTAAGCATGCTGCAAACATACTTCCAACCATATTGATAGCGGAACCTGCAACAATGCTCTTGGCTATGTCTCCATGACAACGAACACCGCCATCAGTCATTATAGGCACATCCACTTCTGCACACTCCTGAATGCATGTAAACACTGGAAGTGTAAACCCCGTCTTATCTTTGGTTATACATGCTTTGCCTGTGCCTATTGCCACCTTGACCATGTCTGCGCCCCAATCCTTCAAATCTTGTGTTCCTTGTTTGGTAGTAACATTTCCTGCAATAACAAATGTATCAGAAAAATTACTCTTAATCTTTTTTATGGCTTCTTTTACCAATTCATGATGACCATGAGCAACATCGATTGTCAAACAATCTATCCTTAGATTTCTTTTTTTAACTTCTTCTACTACAGACCAGCAATTTGGTCCAACACCAACTGAAGCACTGATGAATTTCCAATTTTCATCGTTTGCTTTTTGTATAAAATCTATCACATCACAAAAACGATGCATCACATAAAAATAACCAGATTCTGATAAAAATTTAGCCAAAGATTCATTAATCGTGCATACCATATTGGACGGGCAAATTGGTAGCTTGAATTTCTTACCAGCCAAATTTACAGAAGTATTAGCATGCTTTCGTGACACAAGACAGCTGTATTTTGGAATAAGAACAATGTCTTCAAACCCTAATGCCTTATTCATATAAAAATCTTATCGCAATTATTTAAAATAAATAAAGTTGTGAACTAAATTCATTCATTTCTCTAATTTGAATATTTAAATCTGGAATATTAAAAAGTGAATTTTCTTTGTAAATTGTTTGTAATGTACGATCACATTTCTTTCCAGATTCTGCTTCCTTCAAGTTTACTTTTATTTTATAAACATCAGTGATGAGTTTAACTAATTCATATTTGTTCAATGATCTTGGTGAAAGGGCATGACGTGTTCCTGTCCACCATATGTTCTTCTCTATCATGGTTTCAATTATTTTTGCATAAGTCAAACAAGTTACTCCATTCCATAAGTGATCTGTAAATCCTTTTGCTTCTTTTCCATCTAAGGTTTTACACCACTCCACAAGGCTTCTTTTATTGACTGTTTCCTCACCAATAATGCTTACTCTTAAATTAGTGGCATGCTTTGTTTCACCCAAATACTTGGTGACACCATATACATCACCTACATCCAAATCCTCCTTTTCTGTATATGCACCTGTATTTCCAGAATAAATGCAGTCAGTTGTCGGATGTAAAAGTTTGAAACCCTTTTCTTTAGAAAGATCTGCCAAAATCCTGGGAACAATAGAATTTACTTTAATTGCATTAATTTCTCCCAGCTCATCACATCTTGGTTTGATGGTTCCTACGCAATTAACAACAATATCATTTACACCAAGATCATATAATTTATTAAAATTATTTTTTAAATTATCAGTATCTGAGACGTCCAAATCCTCACGTGTAATTCCTTTGACAACGAAATTCTTTCCAAGATATTTAAAAATATATTTTCCAAGCATTCCATTCTTACCCAATACAATTATTTTCATCGGTAATCCTCCTTCCAAATATCCACAAGATCATAGTCAAATCGGAAATCATCTCCCAATGATTCCTGAAGTGTGCTTGTGCTGAAGAATTGAATTATAGTATCCTTCTCTAATGATTTAAATCCATTCGCATAACCAGATGGAATATACACAATTTTAGGATTGTTTGCGGATAAAACAGTTTTAAAAATATTTGAATTATCCAATTCAATGTTTTCGTTTTTATGCTTTTTGCTTTTCAAATCCAGCATAATATCAAAAGGAACTGCACCAATCAAAGCTGTTCCTTTTGCAACATAAACATACTTGGCTTCTTTCTGGTGAGCATGCCAAGCCCGGATGAATCCTTCCCTATGATTTTGTACCTGATAAAATCTTTTAACTCCTTCAAAATTGAAATCATTTACAAAACGAACAGATCCACGATCATCTGTTGCCAAACCACCATTCAATGTTTTAATTTCATTTTTTTCCATAAAGTCTCCTTATATAATTTCCGTTGTGATAAACATCATCGGTGAGTTGCTTCACACGTTTTTGTTTAAAAACATCGTTCATTTCTTTTATTCCATAAACCAATGAATATTGAGGATTCCATCCTGTTTGCATAATCTTTTCATTTTTAACCTTATAGTTCCTAAGATCTTCAAATGGTATTTCGCTATATTCAATTTTTGCAGATGGAATTTCTTCTTTTATGGTTTCAGCAATTTCACGCATTGTGGCATTTCTTTCAGAAAGATTATAAATTCCTGAAATATTATTTGAAATTGCAAACAATGTTGCATTCGCCACATCTTTTACATGCAAAAGAGGTCGCCATTGTTCTCCACCAAATACCTTTAATGTCTCACCCAAAGATGCCTTGAGTGTTAATACATTTACAACCAGATCCAAACGTAGCCGACTATGACTATCACCTACTCCATAAAGAGTTCCCAGTCTGAAAATCAAACTATCCGGTCTTTTAGAAAAAAGATACTGTTCTGCTTCAAGTTTTGTTTCAGCATAAATGGAAAGAGGATTGGGTGTTGCATTTTCATCGATAAGATCATCGTTTTTTCCATAAACTGAACATGTTGAAGTGAAAATTATTTTCCCCTTATAATTGTCTGTTATCCATTTAACAGGAGTAACGTTAATATCATAAGATAATTGTTTGTCTACAGCACATGCAGGATCTCCAACCAATGCTGCAAGCAATACAACAACTTTATAATTATGAATTACCTTATCCAATTCTTTCACATCTCGAACATCAATATTATAAAAATCTACTTCTTTTAAGAAACGATCTTCATAAATCAAATTGTCTAAAACTGCAGGCTTTAACAGATTATAATTTTTTGTTGATGGTGACTTCGTTATAAGATCAGTCAAATAACCTCCAATATATCCTGATCCACCAATGATTAGTATTTTATTCATATATTTTTATATACCAACTTATAAAAAATTTCAATAAGTTTAAAAAATTTTTATATTTAAATTATAATTTTTATAATTTTATTTTGTAATCCATGAATGTTTCTGATTTACCTACGTCAATACTAAAAAATGATTCAGACCATGGTAGAAATTTTATATTTGTTTTTTCACCTATGTTATAGTCGTAAGTTTCTTCCGGCAATAATCGTTTTACATATTTATCCTCTGGTAAATCACCATGCTCCCATTTTTTATCAAAATGAGTTTTTGTATTTGATATGTTCCATCCTGAACTCATAAGTATATAATCTATTTCAAATGAATTATACATGGCAATATTACCCTCCATCATTCTTCTTAAATAATCACAATCTTCATAATTACCACCAATGAATCTTTCATCCATAAATCCAATACGTCTAAATAATTCTTTTTTAAATCCAAAAAATCCCCATGCATATAACCCAGCAAATCCATATCCTTGTTCTAAAAGATCAAGTACTTTTTCTATGTGTTCTTTTTTTGGTCTAGCTTTATCACTACAAATAATAATAATTTCTGTAGGTGACTCAACAACACAATCGTTTATTAGTTTTGAAAATGATGGATAACCATGACCATTTTTCCAAATTGATTCTTCACCTATGTTTTTCAAATGACTGATTAATTCATCTTTCAAAGCGTCCCTATTGCTTGGTACTATTATCGTATAATTTTTATTCACTTTTTTCCCCTTCTTGTATGCGATATACTAGCGAATCGAAAACTGTTACATGTTTCATATCGTATTTTTTATTTAATTTTTTTTAAAAAACTGGTATCGTTTCGGCTTTACATCCACCAAACCACCACATACATTCCGCAAATGTACTAAGACGACTGCAGACCAACATATCACTTTTTGCACCCAATAACATGGTTGCTGCCGAATACTGCATTTGTGTAATATGATCTGGTTTGATATATGTCACGACATTATAATCTTTCAAATAATCAAAATATTCTGGTAAAACACTGTCTTTATCACATGTAAGAAAAATAGTTTTTGCTTTTGGTAAAAATTTATCAATTGCATTTTTATATGTTTCAAAATTATAATCTCTTATAACGCCATCACGTATTTGAGTACAATTAGGAGGATCAAGCTCATGCTTCCAGGTTCTTATTTGTATTGTTAGTAATGGATATTCAAATTGTTTAGAAACTCTATCTACTTCGGATAATACTTCATTTTTCCATTTAATCTTTTTAATTCCGCTCTGGATTCGATTATATACTGTATCACATATAAGATTTCTGTCAAAAAACCAATCAATAGAATGTGTTGAAAACAAATATGCAAGCTTTTTATTTACTATATTAGGATGATCCCCCAGTACTTTCGCATCATTTATTAAATCAGGTTGTTCTGTCTCTTCTGATTTTAAAATAAGAAGTCTTGCTGAAATGACAGATTCTCCGAATTCATGAGGACCATGGCAAATTAAAGAATCATCAAAAATTTCTCTACAATCAGCAACAAACTCAAACCAATATCTAACTGTCGGTAATACAAAAGATTCTCCAAATTCATATGGACTGTATCTAATTAAAAAATCATTAACTCTTGGTAATATATTGGTTTCTCCTATGCTTAAAGCTGTAACAAACGACTTAAGAAAATTACATAAACCAGATTCTATTTGAACTGTAAATTTCATATAAATTAGATATTATTTGACGAACTCGTTTATCATGCTTGTCCATTTTTCCCGACACCGTTCAAGTGTGTATTCTTTTGAATAAAATTTACGGGGACTAAATAATTTACGATTATTGATAACGTATCTTATTGTCTGAGTAAAATCTTCGTCATTGGCTATTAATCCCCAAGTCTTATCGTCTTTTCTATCCAAATAACAACCCATGGGTCTTGCCACCATTGGTATATCACACGCCCCAATTTCTATCCCAGCAAAATGTCCTTCTTCATTTCCTGAAGTACAAATGCCACATACTGATGAATTAATTAAAAGTCTGACTGTATTAGTATTAACTCTGTTAAATATGCGTACACGATTTCTACTTTGATGGGGAATTACATCCAAAGTGGTGTTATCTTTCATCACCAAGCAAAAATTAAAATCCGGCATTACTTCTATGAGATTTAAAACTCTATGAAAACCTTTTTTATGATACGAGGAATCTCCTATAAAAAGGATTGAATTGGGTAACACATCTGGGTGTCTTTCGGGGATGGGTTTAAAAAAATTAAAATCGGATGATTGTTCAATAACCCGCACATTTTTAGGGTTGATTCTATCTTTATAAAAATTATATGTTTGCTTTGAAGCGAAAACTACACAAGTAGATGTGTTTATAACCTCTGTTTGCATGGGTTCGTTCATCATATCTTGAATTAAACAAAACGTAGGTACATCGATATTAAGTTTGCGGAAATAAGAACCGTTCCTGATAATATAATCAGGATAAGGTTTGATGGACTCTATTACATTTGCAAGTATTGAATAATCTGTATATCCATTGCATTTATCTTGAAGATTGGGAAACCAATCCAATAAATCATGCCAAAACGTTCTTGTATTAGGTATACAGGTCAAGCAATCATTTACCAGCCACCCATTTTTAGATTGTCCCCATTTGGATTTATCTACTATGTTATTCATGTTATGTCGTTTTTTTATAAAAATCTAACCAATATTCAATCATCTCGTCCATTAATTGTTCAAACGTATAATCAGGTTTCCACCCTAATTCGGTTGTAATTTTGGTACAATCACCTCTTAGGTATGGCAATTCTTCAGGTCTTAAAAATTTCGGATCTTGCACAATATAATCTTTGTAATTTAATTGTAATTTATCAAAAACATAGTTACACATATCTCTAACAGAACGTGTTTCTCCTGTTGCCACTACCCAATCATCAGGTTTATTATGTTGTAATATTAAATGCATTGCCCGTACATAATCTTTTGAATGACCCCAATCTCTTTTAGAGTCCAAATTACCCATCACTAATTTGTCTTTCATACCTAATTTAATTTCTATTGCGGTTTTAACCACTTTGTTTGTTACAAAGTTACTGCCACGTCTTGGTGATTCGTGATTAAATAAAATACCATTACTCGCAAATAATTTATATGCTCTTCTATAATTACGAACTATATTGTATCCAAATACCTTTGAACAACCATAAGGACTAACAGGGTTCATAACTGTTGTTTCCTTTTGAGAACCATCTTCTTCTACGGATAAACCAAACATTTCTGAACTACTTGCTTGATACAATTTAGCATTTGGGCATGCATGTTTATATGCCTCCAATATATTAATAACACCCAATGCATTTGTTTGTACTGTAAATTGTGGAATATCAAAACTTATTCTGACATGAGATTGAGCGGCTAGATTGTAAATTTCATCTGGTTGTATTTCCCGCAACAACCTTTCCATTACTCCTTGATCTAACAAATCACCATAATGCACATGTATTTTATCTCTTACCGAGTCCAATCTTGTTTGTTGATGTTCAGGCATAGAATTTCTGCGCACAATTCCATATATTTCATATCCTAACGAAATCAGATGTTCGGTCAAATAGCTTCCATCTTGTCCATTTATACCTGTAATAAATGCTTTTTTCATGTTTATAGTCGTATTTATAATCGCAATAAATATTGCAATAGTTATTACTTTTTAAAATGTCCCATGACCAGAAAACACTGACATTTTTGTTAAATCTGGCCAATCTTGGTATTTCCATTTTCTTGGTTTTGTTTCAATCGCTTGTGTTAACTTATTAAGTCCTAACTGCGCTGTCTCTGGTGTCATATAGTAATGGTATCCCATTATCTGAATATTTTGTTCTCTCCAAGGTATATCAGGTAAACGTCCATCATAACTCATTTTTTTGAGTATAACTGCATCTTCTTTATTATCCAGTAATATCATTCCTCCACGACCCAAGCTTAAATGTTTTTGGAATTGAAAACTTAGACACATATAAGTATTTGGGATATAGCTATTTTTTTCCCATAATACTGCAGCATCAATTATTTTTTTATCATCATAATTTAAATTATAAAAATTATCCCATTGTTCATCTCTCCAATTTAATTTTATTTTTAATTTATTGGCCAACATGGGTATGGACAAATATGTACGTACCGGAACACTAATTTTTGTTATATTGTTTAATCTTAAACATAATTCAATACCATGCGTACAACTATCAATAGCCACTGCATAAGGCGCATTAAAAAAAAGCGCAATTTCATTTTCAAATTTTGTTACTGTGTTAAACATTTTAGTTATTATAACTTAATTTTTTTGCATTAGAAATAGCTTTGGTGCCATCAATTTTTTTAGTTAATACTGCAGGATTTCCTTTATATACACCCCATTCTTCGGTATCACCTAATAATAAACTTCCGGCAGCCAATAATACACCTTTTCTTAATCTGGAACCTGGTAGTACGATTGAATTTGTTCCTATATTAGAAAATTCATCCATAATTACAGGTTCTATAATTTGCTTGCCTTTTAGTTCATGCGGTATCATTGCTCCAAACAAACCGCTATCGTCAAATCTGTCAGATCCGCATATTATTCTAGCTCCTGCCATTATGTTGTTAAATCCTTTAGCAATAAAGTTAGCAGTTTTACCTCCTAAAATAGTTACATAAGGACTGATGTGTACATAATTACCAATTGATATTTGTGTTGTACAATAAAACCCTTTATCTATAGCAACATGATTATATATGATACAATTATCTTTTTGTTTTATTACAATATCCAAATCTAAAATTACATCCTCGCCAATTTTCACAAAATAAATCTTTTATCAATTTTTTGACCATAATACGGACCAGTTTTATATTCATAAACAAATGTATCATCTTCTAATATTAAATAATTATGCCCGCCTGCAAATGTAAAACTAGCATCTCCAGCTGATAATATCGGCTCCGCAATTATAATATCATCTATATCATAAAAAATACATTGTACTTTTCCTTTTATAACACACCAACTTTCTTGTGGTATATAATTTTCATCATGTCTTGGATTGATAATATGCTTGTGCGGCTTGAATGTTTGTCCTTTAGGCAGCTTTAATGCAGCACATTGCAAGTATGCTTCTTCCGAACTTAAATCTAGGCGCTTGGATACAATGTCACTACTTCTTACAATTTGATGAAGAAGCTTACCGTTAATTTTAGAGTATATTTTTTCCATAATAAATAATTTGTTTTTATATATTATTCGCTCTTTTCCCCTTCTTGAACATGATACACAATCGAATTCATCACTGTGACATGCTTCATTCCATATTTTTTTTCTAAAATGTCCTCGAAGAAATAAACATCTCCCGGTTTATATACAGGTCTGTCGTTTGGATATCCGGCGTATTTGATTCCGTCAATTTTAAATACATTTCCGGGCGGATACAATCCCGCTTCTATAAATCTTTGTTTTTCAAAAACACACGGCATAAGAAGACCCCAAGGCTTTATTTCGTCTTTGGATATTGTTTTGGTATATTTTTCAAATTCAGCACGATTGAAACTTTCTGGAGTCATTCCAAAGTTTTTTGGAATTCCATGCCGTTCTGTCGCTACATTAATTCGCCCACTTTCCACCAGTCTGCTACAGGGAATATTAATTCCGTCATGATATTTTAATAAATTGTCCAGCCAATTTGGTGAAAATCCCATATCCGAATTTACAAAACAAATGTTGTCATATTTGCTACTGGTTGCGCCAAAATTCCAACACCGGTAAACCCGGTTAAGATAAAAATCATTCGGAGATTTATCCCTGTAAATTGTATGGGGTATTTGCATTTCCGTAAGCGTGATTTCTATTTCCGGAGTAGGATCATTTGCAACTATCCGATAGCTTACATCCCAATCTTTGGATTTACACAAATCACTGTTCAACTGATTGTAAATAAAATTTAAATATTTTTTTGATTTAAAAATTAAACAAACTAACTCAATATTTTTTTTCATTTGTTTTTTACCTGAAAAATATTCCATTCAAACGAAAAAGGATCCCCGAACCAATAAGGTCCGACGGCTCTTGCCATTTTTTTATTGCTCATTTTAACTATTTCCATCATTTTTTCATAAGAATAAAAATAAATCATAGCTTGATTCAAATCACTTAAAATTAAACTTGATAGTTTTGTTTTTTCTGGATTTAGCGAAGCAAACTGAAAACTAAACCAAGCACCTTCTTTCAGATTAACCTCATTAATAATTCTCAAAACTTCTTGTTCGTGACAATGTTGAAAGGTAAGATGGCTAATTGCAAAGTCTACCGGTTCAATTTGTTTTAAATTTTTTGATATAACTGTTTTTAAGCATAGAGATTCCACATTTTTAAGAGCAATTTCCGAAACATCACAACCTATTACTTTATTGTTTTTTGATAATTCTTTGATTGCCTCTCCTCGTCCCACACCAATTTCTAAAATTATTTTATTTTCAGGCAAATCTAATTTGTGATAATTCAGAATTTCACCCAGTCCAGAAGATGTTACAAAGTTTTTATCATCTGTTCTGATATGAAAATCGTCCCATTGATTTTCTTTGTATGTTTTTGTCATATAAATTTACTCAGGTTTAAGAATTTTATTTCTTAAGCTTTTCGGCATATAATTCTATCAATACTTTTTTTTCTTTTGGATTTGACAAATTTTTCAATTCATACCATGCAGGAATTATGTTTTCTGGCAATTTTTCCACAGTGAGCGTTTCTTCATCTATCAAACGATCCAATTCCCAGCCTTTTTGTCCCAAAGAGCGATAATTCAAATACTTTTCAACAATGTTATCGTCATTACTAAACCCCTTATGAATTACACTCACATCTACTGGGCACCCCTTTATGGTTCCTTGAGGAACTTGACCATGATGCAATCCCTTCGTATCGGGAAACCAAAGTCTTTGAGGCTGACCCCACAATGGAAACCAATGCATATGCAAATTGTGATATCCCTGATCGACTCGATACCACACATCAGATCTCCACAAATTATAGTGTCCGAAGCAAGGAAGATCTATACCTTTGTCATCTAATTTTTTGCACAAACGCCGCAGATTGTCGTCAATCAGAAGTCTTCCATCCAGTATAAGATCTCCGTCCAGCCACAAAATCCAATTCACATCCGGGTGTTCTTTTAATAGAAGTCTGTAAAGTTCTCCTTTGCATATTAATTCTTCATTAAAACGGTTAGTAGGACTGTATAAAACTGTGGTTTTATGCTTATACTTTTCATATATCTCACGACTATTGTCCGTGCTGGCGTGATCCCATATGTAAATGTGGTTACACGGTTCCATGCATCGGAACCAATTTTCCAAGTTTCCTCGGGACGCTTCGTTTCTTAGTTGACCGAATCCTATAATTTTCATATTAACAGATTTTTCCTCCTTGTATGCTATTTGTTCCCCAATCTTTTTCAAGTGTTTTTACAAAAATATGACTTTCATTTATTTCTTTTGTGATTGCACGGTTTTGTAAAAACTTATTTAGATTCGATCCGAAATATTCAATATCTTTTTGAGACATAAAACTGGAGTCATTAGTATATTTAAATTCTAAATTTTTAAAATTTGTTCCTATTGCGACACAATCCATATTCATATTTTTTTTAATACCTCAATTATTTTTTCAGATGTAGTTCCATTACCCAACCAGTCAATATTTTTATTTTCTTCAAATTTTTTAACAAAATTATTTATATTATCTATTTCATAACGACAAACATGATCATTTATTTTTAACATAATCGAACAGTGGTTTTGTATGCTTTCAGGACGTTCAGTATAATCACGAGGAACAATCACAGGAACATTTAACAATGCAGGTTCTTCTTGCCCTGTTCCCGAATCACTTATAATAAAAATGGAACGATTGCATAATTTCAGATATTCATCAAAACTTTGAAGCGGTATGCAGATACAATTATTTTTATATTCTTCGTATAATCCATATTCATCAAGTTTTTTTATTGTTCTTGGAAAGTTTAAAAATATGAATGCGTAACCATAATTCTTTTTAAAATATTTTATATACTCCAACAGGATTTGCGTTCGGTTTTTATACAGAAAATTTTCAGGACGATGGATATCAACTAAAACATGTTCATATGTTCTAGGAGCAAACGTCTTTTGTTTTATAACTTCCACTATAGTATTTCCTACCACGTGAATGTTTTGAGAAGGAATGTTTTCCTTCAATAATTTATCTTTGTAGTTTTCATGATAAACAAAATGAATATCCGATACACTATCACAAACAACCCGATTGATTTCCTCAAGCATTCTTCGGTCACCTGATCTCATTCCTGCTTCGATATGAATTACACGATATCCTTCTTTTTTAACGGCAACTGAACATGCAACCGAATTAGAATCTCCTAAAAAGATAACCCCATCTACATTTTTTATTGTACGTAAAAGTTCAATAAGTTTTACTGAAGCTTCTGCAGTTTGATGAAAATGTTCCTTACCCTCGCCTCCAATATGAAGATTATGATCTGGATTTCTAATGGAAAGACTTTTAAAAAAAACATCAGAAAGCATAGCATCAAAATGCTGTCCAGTATGAACCATGACATGATTAAAATTATCATCAAGTTTTTTAAAAATTTCAGACATACGGACAAAATCTGGGCGTATACCTATGACTGTAACAAATGTTTTTTTCATTGATTGTACTGGGTTACTTTACGAGGAACCATCTTACCCAGACCTTTTGTGTTTTCAACCCTATAACTTGTTATTTTACATGTATATTTTTCAAATAATATACGGTTAAAATCTTGAAATAATTGAGAAAGAATAGGGTGATGTTCTGTATAATTCCCCAAACCATGCCATTGATGTATCACAATAGGAACATTGCTGTATTCTACATTCATTTTTTTATTTAAAATTCGTTTGACCAAATCATTATCGTCATAAGCAACAGCAAAACTATAATTTTCATCAAAACCACCAAGATCATCCAAATCCTTTTTCTTTATGGCACATGCAAAATGCATTTTTGTGTCCCTATAAATTGGATGATTGTACCATGCCGTTTCTTCGCAATGGCTAACCGGACGATTCACTATTGGATTTATAGACTGATTGATGACGGAAAAATCAATTTGTTTTACATTTTCATTTCTTATCTTTTCAGAAAGTTGCTTGTCTATGTTATAACAACTAAAAACCAAATAATCATTATCAGATATAGTTGAAGCTTTTTGAAGAACTTGACCCATATGAAAACATTCAGGGTTTTGAAGCAGAACCACATCTCCTTTGGCATAACTAAAACCTATGTTGAATGGAATACACGGATTGGTATAAAATTTATTTTCTTTTTCCAATCGAACTAATGTTATTGGAAAATCGTATTGTTTAAGTTTTTCCTCAAGACGATGTTCTTCTGAACTACAATCATCAACAACAACCAATTCAAAATCGGTATATTTACTTTTTTGAATAGTTCTTAAAGTAAATTCAAAAAGATTCCACCGATTATTATAAGCTGTTATTATAGATACCATTTTTCTTTATTTCTTTTAGTATTTTTATTACTTGTTCTCTGCTTGAATCTGGAACACAATTTTGCCATGCCGGATTATAACCATGTTTTTTTGAAAATAGACCGGCACCTTTAATAATATTTTCCCGCCAATCATTACGAGGTCGGATCGAACTGCTGTGTTCTGAACACATTTGTTCACCAATAAGATCCATACTATCAGCAAGGTCTGCCCAATTCCAATAAGGAGTGGTATAACCTGCTTTGGCTATTCGATAACTATGCTCTACATGTTCAAAAGCGTTAAGAAATTGTTCATCAATAAGACCAACCTTTTGTAATACTTCCCTGGTATAATAACAAAAAGACCCTACACATCCTAGAACAATTGCAATTTTTAGATTGTCTGGATATTCCACCACAAACCGGGGACATGCCGGACCTCCAGATAAGCCATTTTTATTGGCAGGCCCATGATAAGCAAACATAAAATGTTGAATTCCTGTAGCTTCCCTGGCTTTTATATATTTGTTGAAAACATCAGTATTTTTAATAATCATGTCATCTTCAATTATGAAAATATGCTCAAATCCCCTTTCCAATAAGTTTTTAAATAATATATTTTTACTTTTACCTACACCCTGATTTTGTTTATTTTGTATAAAAACATGATTTTTACGGATTGGTTCTTTAATTGGTTCACCATCATTGATTGTAACAGCAAAATAGTCTTCTGGAATGCTTGCAAGGCATTTATTGTAAAAATCCTGCCTATTGCAAGTTACTATTCCTATACCAATGTTTTTCACTTGTATTGATTTACTTTAATATAAATAATATCAATGGCTGATCCGAATGTAGTTAATATCAAAGGACTACCTCGCATTGAGGAAATTGTTAATGGTAATCTTTTAATAGTGGAAAACGAACAAGGCACAAATACGCTTGATTTTGTTAATTTTGTTATTGGTCCGAATAACACCAGTTTTTTTAATCAAATTACAAATTTATCTGCTGCCGTGGTTTCTTTAAGTGCCACAACCACAAGTCTTATTAATAGCTTAAGTGCCACAACCACAAGTCTTATTAATAGCTTATGTGCCACAACAAATGCTGAAATACAATCACTTTCCAGCACAGTAGACACTAGACTTTTAAATGTATCTGCAATTTATTACACAACAGGAACAGTAATCATAAGCACTGGATATAACGTCAGTAATTTAGTTTCAGTCGTAAAATCATCTTCCGACCTGAATGTATCTGCAAATGATTTGACCCTGGTTTTAGGTTCTAGTGCAAGTGGAAATCCATTTATTTATATGAATGATAATGATGTTACCAATATTGGAAATGTTGTTAATTTTTACGTGAGAACAACCAATATTGTTCAAACAAGCAGCATAAGTATTCGATACAGAATCTTAAAACCTTATTCGGTTTAAATATTATAATTAATAAAGCTAAATTATATTTATATAAGATTACCTGTAACTAAAACTCTACCTGATAATGCTGTATATGTGTTTGTCCCTGTGCTATCTACTCTAAACCATATTCTATTTTGCGGAGATGCATCATTACCAGAAACTAATGCTGTTCCATTTGATGCAGTTACAGATCCACCAATTCTATAATATCTGTTTATAGTAATTAAAGTGCCAGGTGTGGTTAAGCTTAGTTGATTTGTAACTTGATTAGCTGCGTTTGTTAATGTATCACTTCTATATAATCTAAAGGCAGGTAAGCTAGTATCACCCACATTACCGCCTGCTACTGCATCAATAATAATGGAAAAATCTGTAGCTAAAAACACTTTACCAGCTGGAACAGTGTATAGTAACTGAGCAGATGATGTATTAAGAAAATCTATAGAACTTAAAGCTGTAGTACCTACGCCTATTTGAGTGCATATAGTTGTAGCTGGGTCTGGTATAATACTAGAAATAGAATTTACAGTGCTGTAAACACTATCCCAACTGGCACTGTTGGTTCTTACATTGCTGTAAACACTATCCCAACTGGCACTGGCAACTTGTAATGGTGTGATATAAACGCTTTCTTCCCAAGTATCGCTCAAAGATTTTACAGTGCTGTAAACACTATCCCATCTTTCTGAAGATAATGATGAACGTATAGAATTGTTTATAGAATTGTTTATAAAATCTGTGTAATTTATTTGAGTTTCCCGAATACCTCGATAACCCACCAAATAATCTTGAAAGGTCAAGCTTGACAATGAATCAAATGTTGCAAAAGTACTATCAGCCATATTACATTCCTATACCTCTTACGGTTGGCTCCTTGTATATTATTTTTTCCTTTTCTTTTTCTATAACGTGGGTTTCCACATTATTTACCTTAATTTTGCGTAAATGTTGATATAAAAGAACCAAAGCAAGCGCCATTGGATCAAAAACAAAGATTAATACCAAAATAAAGTATCGAACAGTGCGATCCAAATCCAAGCCCAATCCTTCAGAAATAAACTTAAATGTCAAAATATCACTCTTTTTCACCTGAATTTGTCTGTTTGAAAGAATCTGTGTTTCCAACTCAAGTATTTCCCTTTGAGTTTGATCATATTCTTGCATTAAATTTGTATATTCTGTATTGGCAGATTCTATGGCTTTTGATGAAACATCTATCATTCTGTCTTTGGTTTGTTGTGCCCTTTTGTCATTATAAACAATTTTATCCCCTTCTTTGTCTTTGCCTTCCACCATGGTCGTACTTTTCACAGCATCATTAAGACGTTGTTCTTGTTCTTTTTTGCTTTCATTTAATTTTTTTAAACGATCATCATATTGCACAAGAATTTCTTTTTTCTTGGCTTTGATGCTTTCCAAATTGTTTATTTTTCCTTCATCAATTGAATATTCCGCTTTACTAATAGTATACGCAGAACTTAAAAATCCGTAAATTCCAAGACTTGTGATCAGAGAAAGTGCAATTACACCTGCAACAAGATAACTGGTCAGCATTTTGTTAAGCTTGTTCCAAAGATCATGAAGTCCAATAGTGGCTGAAAATTTTGCAGCTTCTAATGCCAATCCAAGAATAATGATAGGAATGAATTGGCTTTTGAAAAGATGGGCCAGCCCATATACAGAAAAGAACGCGGCACTTCCGGCTAGTACGAAAATGCTTGCTAAAAGAGAATATTTGTACAAATCTAACTTCACGAAAGGAATGTTATATCACCAGAACTAGGTGCAGCCCCTCCTGATGTTACTCTTGCTCCTTGTGCATTAATAGGGAGAACGCCTACAGGCACAGTTCCAAAACTTACCCATTGTCCGCCGACATAAAAATCATATGCTTTACTAGCCCCTACAAAAACACTAGCAGCTGCAGATGCTGTTCCCAAAACAGTGTTTGTTTGAACTGGTATGGCTTTGGTAAAACCTGCCGGAGTGGTTATAACAGCATAACGGTTATAAATTAAGGGTTGAGTATCGCCATAGGCAGGATTGGCGCAAACTGAAGGATTTAACGTAGAATCTAGAACAGTGGAATTAAAAGTGGTTACAGGTGGAAAGGCAGTGCTATAGGAAAGTTCTTTAAATTTTCCTTCTTCGAATGTTTGAAAATATCTTACAGTTTGAGATGCTAATATTGCCATTAAAATATTTAGTAAAAATGCATATTAATTAATAAAACCATTTTTTAAATTATACACACAGTTTCCATCTGTATCTATAATTTCCAAAATATCTTCACTATAGCTATTAATTTTTTCAAAAATACTTTTATGTGCCTCATAAGCATCTATGGCAGATGCATCAACTGTACGGATTTCTTTTTTCTCATTATTAATGACTTTTACAGTGTATTTTTGATTCATAAACCTATTTACAAGGGTTATGCTTTTTTAAAGTTTGGTCTTATCTATGCCCAAAGTAAAGTTTTCACAACCCACACAATCTTCTACATTAAAAACTCTGAATCTTCCATCATTTAATTGTACCAAAAACATGCAACTATGATCCAATCCATAATCAATAACAACTACTGCTCGTCCTTCTCCATGATCTTTAGCAACGACCCAGATAGGAGGGTCCAATTGCAATAGTCTTTGATTCATTAAAAATTACCAAGCAATTGAACTTGTGACATTTTATTTAAAATATTGTCTTCAGTTAAAACAAAGTTGCTGTAAGCTATTTTTTCTAAAATATTTGGATTTTTTAAATTGATCATTCTGCCCAAGTTTTTACATGTTCTCACTTCTATTATAAGGCACGGACTAAAACCGTTCATGAACAATGAAGGGCTTTTCCATTCATAAAGATACTGGTTACCATAAACCTTCTTCAAAATCAAATTGGGGTTATTTTCACAAAAAATACGCAAATACTCTGTTATTTTTGCAGAATTTTGTTGACTTGATGTATTTTGACAATATAGTGATGCTATATTTTTATAATCCTGTGCAAGCTTCATCTTTTATATTTAGCAAAATAAATAATATATAAAATGTCTTTTAACATTTGTTTTACCAGCAGATTTGTTCGTTTATGTGATAAACTTGAAATACCCACGAGTTTTCTGAAACAAAAAATATATGGTTATTTAAAAGCAACAAAAAAGAAAATAAAAGGAAAACGATTATATTTTGATACACATGGAAATCTAAAAATATCCAAATATGAAGAAACGATTCCTTTAATAGGAATTGTAACTTATTCGATAGAAAATACTAAATTAAATATTAAGAGAAAAAACTTTTTGCGGGATCTTTTACATGAACTTAGACATTTTCAACAGAACAGAATTTATAAATGGAATATGAATGAATATACCTTAAAAGATATTGATGAAGGAAATAGTAGATATTATAAAAGTAAAATAGAAATTGATGCCAGAAAATACGAGAAACGTTCGTTAAAACTTTATCAGGAAGTCAGAAAACTTTATGGTTGATCAAATATAAAAATCCAGGAATACAAAGAAAAAATATTCCCAAATCAAAAAAGAAAATGCCAATAAACAAAGAAAGCCAAAATGAAATGCATATGTGGCATCCGCTTAACTTTGCCACAAGTGGAAATTTTAAACTCAGATAATCCTGAAACGGAAGTTTAGTAAAAATTGTTAAATCGTCCTGAATTGGACTTTTAAACCAAATAACCAAAAGTGTTTCTACAATTGCAGAACAAAGAAATAACGATTCAATCAGCATTTTGCAAAACCAGATTCTTTTTTATGTTTTGAATGGTTTGTGTTCTTAAATTGTTATGGGCACATGGATAGCATCCACCTTGACGTTTTAGTGTTGCATTGCTTTGCACATATGAATTTCTTAAATTTTGACAATTTTTAATCTGAATTGGACAGGGTTGATCCATTTGAAAAAACTGCGTAATAATTCCATATTCTTCAACAATGTCCATAAAATTACTTATCTGAAACTTTTGGTATATCAATAGATTGATAATCCTGTTCTTCTTTTTTACTATCACTTATGCTTTGATCCAGAAAAGCTCGCCAAGCTATGAATCCTTGTAAAAAAAAGTTTATAAAAATAATGGTGGTTTGCACGGGTCCGATTTCAGAAAAAAGCTTGTATCCACTCAAGTCTGACATCAGGGCAGTCAGAGACGCTATACTGATATAAAGAAATCCTCTTAAAACGTATTTTTTTAATTTAAATCTTTTTGCCATCAATACTATTTAGCAAAGAAATTACTTCATCCTCAAGATATGGCATGCCTATTTTTTTCCAAATTCCTTCAAAGCTTTCATAATTTTTTATATTTTTTCTTTTAAGCCAATATACAGTTAAACGAGAAGGTTTTTTTCCTGTCATTTTAGAAAACACATATGCATAAAGACTCAATTGAAGAGCATATGTAAAATATTCATTACAAGGCAAATGGCTTATGGGGTGTGAAAAATAACTGTTTTCCCATCGACTTGTTCCAAAAGTGAACTTTTTATTTGTTTTATAATCGATAATTTCAAAAAAATTATTATCCATATACTCTGCAATCAAATCGGCAGTGCCTGCAATATGATAATCATGATCATATATCATGGTTTCGCTCAAAACTTTTTTATTGTGCAATCGATGATCCGCATTCATTTTTTCAAGAAATGGTTTCAAAGAAGAATCACAATCATTTCCTTCCAGATAATTTTGAATATCATGATGTATTCTTGTTCCAAAACCTGTTCCTTTATTTTTAATTTCTTCCCATTCGTTAAGAACATCTTGTTTGTCTACTCCCCGGTTTCCAGCAATACGTTCTGCTATTTTTTCGAAATCTGTTTTGGGTTTGAATTCGCCTATAAAAGTTGTTACACTTTTAAAAATCTGACCATCGGAAATTCTTGTATATGAATGTTTTTCTGAATCGAAAATAATTGGGCAAGAATTTGACATTCAATTGTTATAACATAAGATAACTAAAATTCAATGGCACATGGCACATCGCATATCAAAAACATCCAAAAATTTAAAGGTTGCAAAATCGGCACCTTCAACAGAACAAGTATCAAAACTCGCCTACTCCTTGGTGAAGAATGTCATGACTGCGTGTCTGGATTCAGAAAAGCATTATTCTGGGGAATGGTACGCCGAAGGATACAAATGGCACCTAACACGATCAATCAGGCATGCAACAAACTCATTAATGTTGGCAGAGAAATTGGAAAAAGACTTTGATAATGAAAATGCCCTTGATCATGCAAAAGGCGCTGCAATACGTGCAATAATGGCAATTATATGCCTGCAAAATAAAATTAAATAAAATTGTCTGATTTTTTTACTTTTACACCATAAAATTTAAATATTTCCAATCCTTCAGTGTCATTATCATATTCTTCTTGATATATTACTTCAGGAATTCCCCATGCACATATCATTCGGGCGCAGTAACTACACGGAAGAAGTGTAGATGCAATTAATCGGCATTCTCCCCGTTCAAAAAGACTTAGTAAATTAGTTTCTGCATGAATCATGTATTTTCTACGATGATTTCGGTCATTCCAAAAATTTTTAACTACATTTTTTCCAGAAACTAATCCGTTGTAAGAAACACCAAGAACTCTGTTGTCAAAACTTAAAGCACATGCTCCTACTTTTCTGTATGGATCTTCGCTTCTTTTTGATGCTTCAATTGCAAGATTCAGAGCATATTTATTCCAACTAATTCGCATATTCGATTATATCATGGGAACTATATATTCAACATTTCCCTGTAAAATTATCTAAATATTATCATGAAGTCTGTGGCCAAAATACTAACAGAGAATCAGAAAAAACTGAACGATGCTTCATATATTGGTTATGATGATGAAAATGATACGGTGCTAATAGTATGTCCACACGAATCAATTGAAATTTTTCAAAAAATGTTCGAAAAACACGGAAATCAAAGCATATATTATGAAGAAACTGAAACAGGTGCTGTAATGGTTTATATTTGATTATGTGTCCAAATCTTCCAAAAATTTCTCTTCAAGCGTAAAAGTTTCCTGTAAAATTTGTTTTTCTTCTTTATTCAAAAAAAGCCGTCCCACATTGTTTCCTTGAATATATAAATCAGCATGAACTCCCCCATTGGGAAGTATTGTTATAATATCCAGAGAAACTAAAGAATTTTTCATCATCTATTGATCTGTTATCAATTCAAGAATTACACAATTTAATTGTATTTTAGCTTTCAAATCGTTTCATAGTAAAACACGCATCTATCAAAAGCATGTTTGACAAACCAACGTTGGTTGTTACTAGTGCCCCTGACAAATGTTCTGCTGCAGTTGTGCCAAGCTGACCCCGTGCAACAGTCATCGTGGAGCTGGATCCGCCTGAGCTTACATACATAATTTCATCATCCACTTTAACATGGAAATCATTCCCACTAAAATTAGTATTAGCAGAAGTCAGGGGTAAACTTGTTGTAATATTGTTTACGCTTAGGGAAAGATTTGCAGTGAGGAAAACAGGAAGTGTACTGCTCACTATCCGAGCTGCTCCGCCATTATATGTGAATTTTCCGTTTGAATTGCCAACCCCCACTCCGTTACTTGTTCTGCTATAGTTGCCAGATAGTGGTTTTGCTCCAATACTCAGGGAGGACGCGTGACTATTTCCCGATGTGTCTTCAAATCCAAAACTAGGAGGAGTGCTAAATAGAACACCCGTTGTACCAATGTTTGATGGATTTAAAGTTCTGCTTTTTATTATACAGGCAATATCGGTAGTAAGACAGGCACCTCCTCCTGTAAGCTCGTTAATGTTGGCGGGAATATTTACTGCACTTGTCCACGCAACTGTGGATGCTAAATTTATACCTCTTGCGTACAAATTAAATGTACCATTGCCTGATAGAGTAGATACATTATTGTAGACATTTTCGTACTTGCCACTGTTGGTGTTGAGTGTGGTATAAGTTGATTCATACTTGCCACTATTGGTATTCAACGAGGTGTAGGTGCTGTTCCATTGATCGCTATTCCCTTCGATTGTACTGATGGTTCCAACCACAGTTAAAGCATTAGCTATGCTATCTGTGCCAATACCCATAGCACCAGATAAGAAAAAACCATTTGTTGGTCGTATTGCAAATTGATCTGTTCTAGTGGATTTGAATTGTGCAGACACGCCATTTTGATTTGTACCTTGCCATACCCAAGATCTACTGTGATCTGCTAATGCCAATCTACCACTTGCATAGCTGGTCACTTTAGTTGCCGAAGTGAATTGACCAGTGGCAGTGCTTCTCGTGCCAGATGCCAATGTGTCACCTCCACCTGCATAACTGGATTCTCCAGAAGCTATATTGTTTTCCCCTTGTGCATGACTGTAATTATTTGAAGCTAGATTGCCAGCACCTTGTGCATGACTTGCATAACCTGCAGCCGTATTGTTGATGCCTTCTGCGTAGCTATAATTACCAAAAGCTGTTGTGTTGTATCCTGTGGCAAAACTATAAAGACCTGTGGCCGATCCTGCTCCAAAAGAAGTTCTGCTATTATTACCCGAGAGGGTATCGGATGTAATCAGCAATCTTGAAACGGCATTTGTTTCAAGTGATAGATTATAAGCATCGTTGGTACCAATAGAAATGTCGGATCCTTTGGTATTGCCCCCATCCAAAATATAATTTGCACTGTTGGTGTTGAGTGTGGTATAAGTTGATTCATACTTGCCACTGTTGGAATTTACAGTGCTATATGTGCTGTTCCAGTTGGCACTGCTTTGATTTAAAATTGTGTAAAGATCATTAGCACTATTGCTTTCAATGAAAGTTATAAAATCTGCAACTGTCAGCTTTATTTCTTGTCGAGAACCATCCAAATTGGTTGTAAAACCAACCAAATGATCAGAAGCAGAAAGACTGGTTCCGGTTTTGTTTACAAAATCACCAAAATTTACAATTAAACCCATTTGTAATATTTACAAAAAATGAACAAAATATTAAAGACCGAATTTTTTATATAAATCTTTTTCCCGATTTTCCTGTTGTAAAACGTCTTTTTGAATGCCAAGAAGCTCATGCATTTTTAGCATTTCTTCGGTATTTAAAACTGTTTGATCTTCTCCATAAGTGCCTCCTTCAGGAGTAATATACATCTTGGCAAGAGCTATGCGTTCCTGGGGATTGCCATGCAAGTCTATAATAGCTGGCATATCGTCTTTTGGAAAGAAAGCGTGACAACCATCTTTGGTATATCTTGTATAAATCTCTTTAAATATATTATCTATTTCTTCCAAATATTTAAAATCTTTTTTTGTATCATCTTCACGCAAAACAATTTTATTCATGGCACTTGTTGTTATTATAAAAATAATATCCAAATTCTTCATGCTTTCTTTAACTGTTCCTATTGTACGTTCCATCATGATGGCATCGCATCCTTTATTACCTTTGTCATATGCCCACATGCTGTAAACCAGATTATCCAAGGGACACCGATCATGAATCACATTGTCTGTTCTTTGATATCCTTCCACCTGTTTTACCAATGCATCCAAGTACTTTAACTGGGACTTTCCATTAGTTTTTTGACTATGCGTGTCTTCTTCAATTAAATTCCTATATGTTTTTTCTGAAGTTTTATAGGATGGCCAATTTTTTAAAAAATCATTAACAAATGTGGTTTTGCCCATTCTTCCAGATCCGCTTACAGCTACTCGCATAAGATTATTTTATCTTATGAATTGGAAATTCAATATGTTTATTTTGATTTAATTGAAGCTATTACTTTTACAATAAACTTCAAAAGCTTGCTTCTTGTAATATCTTCTTCGGTAAAGTGAAAAGCATGTATTCCATTTTTATTGCTTTCTTCTGTATCAAAAGCCCTCATAATTTTTTCAAAACCTGATTTTTGAATATCTGATTGAAGACTGTCACCAATAATGAATAATTTACAATTTTTACCAAAACGTGTCAAAATGGTTACCAATTCACTATGTTCAAGATTTTGAGCTTCGTCCACAATAACCACATTGTTTGTGAATGTGGCTCCTCGAAGAAAATTAACAGGTATGCTTTTTAGATAATCGCTTTCAAAAAGCATTTCTGTAATTTGTTTCCCAACAAGTTCATCGCATTTTTCAATCAAAGGAATGCTCCATGGTTTGAATTTTTCATCCACTTCTCCTGGTAAACTTCCAAGTTTTCTTGTGGCAGATTCTACAATGCTTCTTATATAAACAATTTCATCAATCTTTTTATCCCGTAACATGCTTAGGGCAACAAAAACTGCCAGATAAGTTTTGCTGGAACCAGCAGGTCCGTCACAAAAAAGTATCTGTGAATCGTCTTCTGTTGCCTTTTCAACAAAAGCTTTATGGTGTTCGTTTAAATGAAATTTTTGATCTATTCTAAAATTTAAGAATATATCATTTTTTATTATACCATCTTCATCACGAGCCAATTTAGCAGGCTTTTTTGCCTGTCTGTTCTTTTTTGACATCTACTATTATTTATCAATTTTTTGATTTAATTGTAACAATTCTTTTATAGCATCTTCAAAATTAACTGTTTGCAATGCAGTTTTGGGTATTTCTGGTTTTGGTGGTTCAAGATTGTGAACAATATTTTGCAATTTATGCATAACATCATTTTCAAACTTTTTTTTATCTAGATCGTGAATTCGATCTATATGCATGGATTATTTTCCCCAGCTTGTTCCTGCAAAAGGATTGCTGAATCCACTTGTAACAGAATTTCCTACACGTGCAGGACGAGAACTTTCAGGAGATGCAATATTTTTTGCAAGATCATGATTTTCTAATTTAACTGGATTTTCTTTTCCTGTTTCATTTAAAAGAACTTCATGTCCTGTAACTGTTTTATTTTCATTTGTCTGGTAAATGATTTCACTTCCTTCGTTACCAATAACTTTGAATATGCCAAGCTCCAAACCCAATGAGAAAAATTCTTTTAGTTTATCAACTGTAATTTTTGAGTTTTCTGTAAGAATATCTTTAATCTTTAAAATCATATAGTATTTTATTCAACTATAACTTTTTTCAATAGTCCGGTATATGTTTCTAGATTGTTATAATATTTTAAATATAATATATAAAATTATTATATAATATCTATATTATTATATATTACCTTTAATATTTTATAACAATCTAGTTTTTTCTAGATAATATCTAGATTATTTAGAATGGGTAAAAAAAAGTCAATTTATTTTTTAAATTCGTAATTCTCGGACAGTAATTTGTTTACAAAATCATCAAACTTAATGTTTTCTTTCATGGCTTCTTTAGTGGCTGTAGCATACATGACTTCTTTGGCACGTTTTCCATAACGTTTTTTCATGCCCTTTAATCCTTTTTTCATACCTTTAACAATCTTTTCACGTTTTGTTTTTTGAGCAGAAGTCATCTTTTTTTCATTAATTGTATTCATAGTTTTATTTACTAATTATGGTTTTAATTTAGGAATCTGTTTATTGAAATTGCTGTCAAAATAAACATTTTCACCTTTTACTTTAAACAAAACTCTTCCTTTTCCATGAGGTTCTGGAAACGTATCATAACCTTTATTTTGTGCTAATGTCTTGATGTTTTGTTGACTGGCAGCAACTTGTTTTTCATTTTTTTGTTTTTGACCGGTCTTTACTTGGATTGTACTTTTTGATGTATCTTCAACTACCCAACTTTTTGTTGTTTTATCATAAACAAGATTTCCACTGAAACTGTCTTTCATTTTTTTGCTATCATCATAAATGTAAAAATTGGCACCTGGACTATTCAAATCAAAATCAACCAAAACTGAATTTATTTTTTCATATTGTTTTATTGGAGGATTTGCTGTTACATTTTTCAATTGAATATAAGAGTCTTTTCCAGAAACTTTATCACCAGAAACTGTGCCTGTAATTGCATGTGTGACTCCATCTTTGTTGAAATCAATATTAAACTTTTGTCCAGATCTTGGACGATCCTTGTGAAAAATACTCGCTCTTTGTTTAAACTCAAAATCACCCTTTCCTTGAGGTCCTAGCTTTTTAAGAGTAGATCCTATTCTTGATCCAAGACCGAAAATACCTGTTAAACCTTTTGCTCCGGGTTGGCGTTCTTTTCCAAGCAAAACATCTTTTGCAATATCTGCTGTTTTGCCAACAGTCCTGCTAATAATTCCTTGTTCATTCAGGGATGATTCGTTATGAAAATTTCGATAAGCATTTTTTATATCATCATCATTTGCACCATTTTGTTTTGCTATAAGTTCAACTTCATCAAATGTTGGAGAATTTTGTATTTGTTCCAAGGCTTGTTCTGGTATCTTGTTCAAAAGCAAACGAATAAGATTCCGTTTAAATTCATTAAGATTATTTGAAAGAACATTTAATCCTTTGGCAAAAACAGCAGCTTGACGAACCTGATTGTTTGGATCCACAACAAGAATATTCAATACGCCTTCGTTTTCATTTAAAATGTAACCTTCATAACTGGTGTTACCATCAAAATCTTCAAGATTGCTGATGGCTGGATCCACCTTGAAACGCATCCGACGAAGTTTCAATTTCTCGGAAATTGTTTGCAAAATGCTATTTTCAAATTTCATAATAATATTTAGTAAATATTAATGTGCATATCATTATAAATGCACAGTTGGTCAATCCACCATCTAGTGTTAGTTGTTTTCGGACATTAACAATGGTTGCGCATGTATTTTGTCATCATAGTGTTCTGATTGAAACCGATTTTGAAAAAGATCCTTATTATAAATTTTTAAAGAAATTTGGTGCTATGGATTTTGTTGATGATATTTTAAATACAGGAGAAGAAACTGGATTGAGATTTGATACTGAACCAAGATTTGCACCTAGTCATGTTTTAGACAGGATAGACCACGACAATCTGGATCTTTGTTTGGAACTTATGGGATATCGACGTTAAGCCACATCTCGACCAACAGTATTGCCACCTCCAACCTGTGATGGAGGATTTTGCACATAGTTAAGTGCTGGTTTCTCACTAAACTGCCCTGCCTTTTCATCATAAGCAGGCAGAACATACTTTTTATTCACATCAATAACAATACCCAATTGAGACAGAAACTTTTTTCCAATAAGAACAGGTTGATCGTTTTGTGTTCGATCTCCTATGCTGAAAGGAACCATCTTGTGTAATACACCCCCAAAAACGATGTCCAATGCCACTAGGGGACGTTTTTCCTGCTCACCCGCCCCAATGTGTATGCTGACAGTATCCAACAAGGGTCTGGTCAATTCTATGTCGTTTACGCTTGTGAATTTTGCATATTTGTGTCCATTTTCTTCAATAATTTCACTGTTTACTCCACAAAGCACATTGTTGCTGTCATTGCCGCTGTCTATTTTGGCATCCACATTACCCAAACCATCAATGTAAACTTTTTCAATCAATCCTACTGTTTTTGGACAAAACTTTTCAAAAAAGAAACGAAATGGTTTGAAACTTTCTTTATTCAATTGTATTTCTGTTTTTTCCAATTTGTCTCCTTTTTTCCAGTGTTTGCCATCGTTGTTGGCTTTGTATTCAACTTTGTTTCCAACAACGTTTCCTTTTTTGCCTTTTATTTTACTAACTTTGGTGATAACACCTTTGCTTTTGTAGTGTTTGCATTCTGGATTGGTATTCTTGATCTTGTCACCTTTATGCACCTCATTTGGAGCCAGTTTGCAAATACCTTTTTTCATAAAGATATTTAACTATTTGGCAGATGCGCCTTTTTTCCAACTGATACGCTTGCTGCTTTTTTTATGACGTTTACGACTATTACACGCACTTTTTGTTGGACGACAAGCCGGATACCCTTTACGTTTTTCACCTTTTTGACGACCACAAGGCTTTCCGGTTTTGCAGTCTATCCATCCTTTGCCTTTGTTGTGACCAAACCAGTCTCGAAGAGATTCTTCTTTTATGATCTCAAGTATTCGATTATCAAACAAAGTGGTCATTTCTTTTTACTTTTATTACCCCAATTAGCCGCCCCTACTTTTCTGCAACGGGATAATGCACCACTGGCATAAGCACTGGGCCAAACCTTATAGCGACGTTTTACTTTTTGATAACAAGCATCTCGTTTAGCTTTTTTCTTGGTGGCTTCTTCAAGAAGCTGACTTACTAGATCGTTGAAGTTCATTTGTATTATTTATCATAAATAACTAAATAATTATTACCAATCTTTGTATGCTAAATTTTACAAAAGATCATTTACACAATTTAAGAAAGAAAAATAATTTAAAAGCAGCTAAAACTTCTAAAACATATACTGTGCAAGAACCAAATGGTAACGTAATTGTAACCAATAAATTAGTAGTATATTGTAAAACAAAAAAAATTGATTATGCTAATTTAAGAAAAACTGAAACAGGTAAATCTAAGCAAGCGTATGGATACCGTATACTAGAGGTAAAAGAGCCGATACAAAAGGAAAAATCCAGTTTTTACAACTAAAGTATTTGGCTGTACCGGGTTTTGCAGTGGAACATTTATGACGTGCCCGAAATGAACGACGTTTTTTAGGATTAGACTTTTTAATTCTTAGTTTAGGATCTCCATAATGAACTCGTTTTAATTTTCCATCAACTTTGGCACAGCGCATATATTTTTTATCACTGCGTGTGGATTGTGTTTGACCAGTAACCTTGGTACAACGAGCACCTTTCTTTTCCATAATTACACCTTCTTTAACTTCCTCGTTGTCTTCGTTTCCACCATAGTAACCATAATCTTCATCTGTTCCAAAACCTGCACTGGCAAGAGCTTCAGCATCATCGCTCATGTCATGGCTACCTTGATCACCATCATCGCTCATGTCATGGCTACCTTGATCACCATCATCACTACGATCATCGTTATGATATTCGGCGTAATGTTGTTTCAGATAATCTTTAACAGCAGAAACATAATCTTTTGCTAAAGTAACCTTGCTTTGAACCCATCCTTCAA
>Ga0247834_1001194_pt1 | contig 46478 bp, 39 predicted proteins | sample LaCruzMarch2015__8_FD_187118 | JGI IMG/M metagenome (GOLD analysis project Ga0247834, IMG submission 187118) | Freshwater microbial communities from meromictic Lake La Cruz, Castile-La Mancha, Spain - LaCruzMarch2015_12m | ecosystem: Environmental > Aquatic > Freshwater > Lake | place: Spain... | reverse complement strand
CCAAGAATTCTGCGGCCAGTTCTTCTGGAACTTCGAGCGTGATCTTCACCATGCCAGAACCTTCCGCCTTTCGACTCAGGACCGCCATCGATCAGGTGACCGATGCTCAGGAGCTGATCCACACCCGTGCTTGAACCCGGTTTCTGACGGTTCAGGCCCGGAGGTACTCGCGCTCCACCAGGCTCTTGACCACCTGACACGTCCTCAGGTCGGGGAACGGACTCTTGTCCAGGATCGCCTGGAAAAAGCCGAGGTTGAGCGCCAACTGCAAGATGTCGAGTTCGTCGGCCTGCAATGCCGAAAGCTGGGCGTTCAAGGGTTTGGGGACGCTCAACATATCTTCAAGCTCGGGCAGGTCGCTGGCCAGGGTCCGCAGTTCGTTGGACTGCCGAACCGCGTCAGCGACGAGCTGGTCGGTGGGCTCCTCGAGCTCCAGCACGAAGTCCTCGTCGCTCGGTGGTCCCAGCTCAAAGGTGCCGCTGTCGAAGCCGATCATCCGGAACAGGGCCTTGAGGGGGCCAAGTTCGTCGTTGTCGTCGAGGATGGCGTAGAAGATACGCCCGCCCTTGAGGTAGACGCGGCCGTCGTGATCGTCGTTTTTGACGGCGAGGACGCCCGTCTTCTTGTTGGTCGACAGGAGCGTGAGGATGTCTGGCAGGGGCAGTTCGCTGATGTCGCCGCTGGTGACGTCCGCCTTGCTCGCCTGGCGGCGGCCGCGTTCGTCGAGCTCACGGTTCAGCTCCTCCTTGGACGCGCCGAGGTTGCTCTGGTCGGCGTCGGCCTCGGCGATGAGCTTCAGAATGCTCGTCCCGATCAGGACGCGGTCGCCCTCTTTGAGGCGGGCACGCTTGATCTTCTCGCCATTGACGAAGGTGCCGTTGGTGCTGCCCAGGTCCTGAATGACAATCTTGCCCTGCTGGGTCGTGATCTTCGCGTGCTTGCGCGAGACCATGTCCTCGACGAGGACGATGTCGAGCTCACCACCCCGGCCGATCACGATTTCTCGCTCGGATGGCAGGGGGTACTCGCCGCCCTGGTACTTGCCTGAGATGAATCGCAGGGCAAAACCACTGCTCGGTTCGTCACTCACGAGTGCGTCCTTTCGGTCCGAGCCGTCATGGATTGACTAGATACGGCCCTGACCCGGTCGGCTTCAAGATCTTGCATCGAAAAACCATCTCGTCGCAGGGAAAGTTGAGGTAGGTGGATATCCCACCGCCGCACATCCTGGGGCGCAATTTCAGGCTTCCACGACGTCAGGGGGCCACGTAAACGGGTTGGATGGCGCGAAAGGCGTTCTGGACGCCATCGACCCTGCCCCAGGCGGTTCCCCGGCCGTGGTCGCTTCACCGCGTCACCGATCGCGATGAAGCCGGACTCGGGGCAGCACTGCCTGGCTGGCAAGACCCAACTGGCGACGAGGGCGAGGCTCACGTAGCGTCGCCGTATGTGGATCGTGATGTGCTTGGCCCTGGCCACCGGTGCCCCCGACGACGAGTCGACGGCCTCGCCGTCGCCGTCTGCTGCTCCCGCATCGGTTGATTCTCTGCCGACGGCGCCTCCCCCCGATGGGCCTGGACGTGTCGACGAAGACAACCAGCGCGGCGCGACGGACTTTCTGGCCGATGCCGAGGCCCGCCTGACCAGTGGGGCCACCACCGAAGCCGTCGGTGTGCTGCTGGCCCATGTCCGTGCCGGGGATCTGCCTCTCGCTGAGCGCTCCTGCGCGGCCGCTGTGTTCGCCCGCGCCGCCGATCTGCTGGCCGACGTCGACGAGCGCAAAGCTGCGGCGGTGGCTGGCGACGCTGCTGCCGCCCTTGACCCCGCGTGGAACGCGAAGGCTGCAGAACATCTCGCCGCCCACGCCACCCGGTTGGTGTCGTCGGAGCCTGCGGCGGCGCGTGGTCTCGCCGAGCGGGCCCTGGCCCTGCATCCAGAGACCCCCCAGGCCGTTGCCGTCATGGCCGACGTCGCCGGCACCGACACCTGGGTGGACGGGCACCTGACCCTTGGGGCCGGCGTGGTGATGGCGACGGCGTCAGCGACGGCATTTGTTGTCGGGTTTGATCTCGAGCGGCAAGCCCGGAGCGCCATCCACACCCGTGAGGAGCTCGATGTCCTGCTGCTGCGCCGTGGGCTGACCGCCGGAATTGCCTGGCCGATGTTGGTGGGGGCCGCTGTGGCCACCGCTGCCGGCGTGGCCCTCATTGTGGCCCATGACCCGGGACCCGAGGCGGCCTTGCCATCGCCCTTCCCCACCCTGCCCGACCTCGGGAGCGCGCCATGACTCGTCTGGTTGCTTTCTCGCCGACGGTGGCCATGACCATGGCGGTGATGCTGAGCGCTTGCCTGGTTGGCGAGGTCCAGGGGATTCCGTGCCGCGCCGACGACGAATGCGCGACGGGTCATTTCTGCGACCTGACCGTGGGCACCTGCCAGGAAGAGACCGGTGAAGTCTCTGCGCCCGCCCTCGACGTCGTGGGCGTGGTCGACGTCAACGGCGACGTCGTTACGAGCCCCTTCATCGAGAGAACCGGCACCTTCGCGATGGCCCTGGTGGTGGAGAACAGCGGCGGGCTCCCGGCTGTCGACGTCGAAGTCGACTTCTCGGACCTGGCGTGTCTGAACCTCGACATCGACGAAGGCACGGTCCCCGCCGGCATCGCGGCCGGCGGCAGCGCCCGCATCGGGTTCTCGGCGTCGCCCGATGGCACCTGCGGGACGCCCATGATCACCGACTGGTTCCTGCTCTTCTCTGGTCGAGGGGCGCGGGGCGCTTTCAACATCAACATCCTGCGTGCGCCCCCGGGCGCCAACTGATCGGATCCCCGATGACCATCCAGCCTGCCTTCATCGATCCCCTCGTCGACCGCCTCATCGACCTCGCCTTCGAAGAGGACCTCGGGGCCGGTGGCGACATCACCACCCGCACCACGGTGCCGCGCACCACGGCGGGCAAGGCCACCGTGCGGGCCAAGGAGCCCCTGGTGTTGGCCGGCGTCGACGTTTTCTGCCGCGTCTTTGCCCGCCTGGATCCGTCGGTCTCGTTGACGGTCCTCAAGCAGGATGGGGACCTGCTGCAGAAGGGCGACGAGGTCATCATCGCCGACGGACCCGCCTGGAGTCTGCTCATCGGCGAGCGCCCGGCCCTCAATTTCATGATGCGGTTGTCGGGCATTGCCACCTTGACCCGGCAGATGGTGGGGGCCGTCGCCGGCACCGGCGCCAACGTCGTCGACACCCGAAAGACCACCCCCGGCTGGCGCAGCCTCGAGAAGGCCGCTGTCCGCGCCGGCGGGGGCCGCAACCACCGGGTCGGCCTGTTTGACGGCATCTTGATCAAGGACAACCACCTCGAGGCCGCCGGCTCGGTCAAGGCCGCCGTCGACGGCGCCCGCCGCAACGGCCACCACCTGGTGAAGATCGAAGTCGAGTGCGCGACCCTCCAGCAGGTCGATCAGTGCCTCGCGGAAGGCGCCGACGGCGTCCTCCTCGACAACATGGACAACGACACCATGGCCGAAGCCGTCCGCCGCATCCGCGCCCATCCCCTGGGGGCCCGCATGGTCATCGAGGCCTCAGGCAACATGACCCTGGAGCGGCTGCCTGGCGTCGCCAAGACGGGCATCGACCTGATTTCGATGGGAGCCATCACCCACCAGGCCCGCTCCATGGACCTGAGCATGAAGCTCAAGCTCGCGTCGTGAACCGGGGCCATGAACTGGTCGAGATCGACGGCTCGACGCCGTCGACCCAGGAAGACGCCAAGCGCCTCGCCCGGCTCGGCTGCGCCCACGGCACCGGGGTGATTGCCCGACGCCAGAGCGAGGCCCGGGGCAGGCGTGGACGACGCTGGGCCTCGGACCATGATGGCTTGTGGCTGAGCGTGGTGTTGCGCCTTCGCCTGCCCATGCTGCGGGCGCCCCGCCTGCCCATCGCGGCCTGCGCCGCGGTCATGCAGCGGCTCCGCGACGACGGACTCGACGTCTGGATCAAGTGGCCCAACGACATTCTGGTGCCGGTGCCATCGTCTCAGCCGCCGTCGCCGATCCTTGGGCCCTACCGCAAGGCCGGCGGCCTGCTCGTGGAGGTCCTCGATCTGGAGTCGACCCTGGACGGTCCCGTGTTGCGTTCGTGTGTGGTGGGCCTGGGCCTGAACCTGTGGCCTCCCCCCGAGGGATTTGTTGACGACCTCCGCGATCACGCCGGCGCCCTGACCGATGTGGGATTCAGCGCGCCCCCCGGCGACGACGACGCGAGACTCACCCTGGCTCGCCGGTTGGTGGCCGCCGTGGCCGGCAGCGCTGACGACACCGGCGACGGCTTCGGGGCTGTGCTGGACGCCCTGCGCGAGCGATCGGCGACGCTGTCTCGGCGGGTGACTGTGGACGGCCGCAGCGGCAGGGCCGACGACTTCGACGCCGACGGCGCCCTCGTCATCGTCGACGACGACGGACTCCGCCACGTCGTCAACGCCGGCGATGTCGCCCTGCTTGGGTGACCGGACTCAGCCCTTCAGGAGCAAGACGATGCGGGCGGGCTCGGATTGGCCCGAGCGCAGGCGCTCCAACAGCTCTTTGTCGTCGGCGGTGAGCCCCGTGAGCTCGATGCCGAAACGGTCGCCGCCGGCTTCACTGGGGGCCGTGGCCACCCAGGCAATCCGCCCCGTGAAGGGACGGCTGGACCCCTCGGCCTCGACACCGACCTCGACATCCATGCCGGCGCGGACGCCGTCGCCCAGTGCACCTTCGGCACGCAGCTGCATGCCGCCCACAGACAGATTCACCATTGTCAGCGGCCCGCTCAACACAGAGCCGCCGCCGGCGACGGCCACCGACACCTCGGTGCGCTCGAAGGTGCGGGCGGGCTCGTAGCTGTTCATGGCGAAGATGCGCGCCAGGGCCTGGCCAAGGGGACCGCGATCGCGGGCCAGCCAATCGGACTCAAAGGCCACACCGACGTCATAGACCGGTCGACGGCTGGGGCTGGTGCGTTCGCGACACCACATCACCTTGCCCTTGGCCACCAATTCGTCGGCGTCACCGCCCACGTCGACCACGAGGTCGAGGTCGGACGCGACGTCGACCTGGTGCTCGCTTTCGAGGCGAAGGCCCTTGGGAGAGACATCGCTGGCCTCAGCCTCGCCAGACACCGGGCCGGCGGACGTCTGCGCCGACCACCGGACGCGGAGCCGGAGGTCGATGCGGGGGCCGTCGCGGCGTTCTGATGCCTTCGGAGTCGTCGTCATGCCTGCCTCTTCGGACACGGTAGCAGGAGTGCCGGTCGCGGGGAACTCCCCGCCATGGCCCTCACCCCTGACCCGGCGCCACGGCGCCAGGGTTGGCTGGACGGCCCTGTCTCAGCGGGCCTGGAGGTCGACGGTGACCACGGTGCCGACCCCGCGCGCGACGAGACCTTCGCCAGCAGACGCCGTGGCGAACTCGACGTCGCCAATCGTCGTCGTGGCTTGCACCCGGTAGGAGGTGCCCACATGGACGGGGCTGTGGGTGAAGGTGGCCGAGCCCCCCGTGCAGGGGACGACAACGTCGACGGCGCCGTCGACGGCCACCAGGGCGTTGGGCTCGGGGTTTTCGAACAAGCTGACCGTGAAGGAGGCGGCGCCGGCGTCTTCGCAGGAGCGGCCGACGACGGTGAGGGTGGCTGTGACGCTGCCCTCCAACAGGGCGATGTCCGCCCGGGCCCGGTCGTTGCCCTCAACGAACCCGCGGCTGGCGGAGCCGGGCGTCACAAACACCGCCGGCGCGGCACCAAGGGTGACGTCGTCCTCGTTGACAATGCGCACGAGCACGTCGGCGAAGGCGCCGGTCTGGATGGTGGCCGACCCGTCGCCGCATTGGGCCGTGGCGGTGGTTTCGGTCACCGGGCCGTTGGTCCGGCGATCGGCGTTGTCGCGGGACGTAATGGTGAAGTCGATCTGGGCGCCTTCGGGGAGCGCCGCGCACACCGTGGCGGGCTCGTCGCCGTCGATGGTCCAGTCGAGATCGACGTCATAGACGGAACTGCAGCCGACAGAAGCGGCGACGGCAGACAAGGCGAGAATCGACGGAACGCGACGCATGACTCACTCCAGCGACGTCTCGACCGGCGGCCGAGAGGGGAAACCCGCAGGCGGGTGCGGGGGTGGTTCCCTCAGCGGCCCTGCGCCGTCAACCGGCATCTCGCGGGCGGGTTGCGTCAGGGCGCTGACCCTCCTACCTCGCCTCTGGTGAACCGTCGGTTGCTGCACTGGATCTCGGACAAGCGCGCCCAACGGGCAGGCCTGCTGGTGCTGTTGTGGGTGCCGGCGCTGGCGATCCTGCTCCTCGTGCGCGAGGTGCTGCTGCCCTTCTTGCTCGCGTTTGCCCTGGCCTACGTCATCGCCCCGCCCGTCCGCTGGCTGTCGCGACAACGGGTCGGCGGCCGGTCCCTCCCCCGCTGGGCGGCGGTGCTCGTGTTGTATGGCATCACGGCGGTGGTGCTGTTTGTGGGGGGGCGCATCTTTGTGCCCCAGCTCTACAAGGAGCTGACCCGTCTGGGAGGTGAGGCAAGCCTCGCCTTTCACCGCCTGTCCGACGACACCATCGCCGAGAAGGCTGTGGACCTTGAGCTGTGGATTCAGCGCAACGACCTGCCCATCCACATCGTCACCGCCGAAGATGAAGTCGAGGCCGGGCACGACGACGCCGGCCGGGCCCCGGGGGTCGTCTACGGTCCGGCGCTGGCGCCATTGGCTTCTCTGCCCAGGTCGTCCTTGAACGCCGCGCCGGCGTTCAACGTCGACGTCGTGGCGGCCGTGCAGGAACTCATTCGTGACGCCAAGAATCTGGCCCGGGACAAGGCCATCGCCGTCGTCTCCCAGCTGCAGTCCATCGTGGCGGGCGCCCTGCGCTTTGTGTTTGCCACCTTCCTGGTGCTGATGCTGACGGCCTTCATCGTCGCCGACACCGACCGGATGACGACGTTCGTCTTCACCATCACCCCCGTCCGGGACCGGGCCACCCTGCAACAGCTGCTGGACCGGATTGACCATGGCCTGAGCGGGGTGGTCCGGGGTCAGCTCACCATCTGCCTCATCAACGGGGTGCTGACCCTCGTCGGGCTGTTGTTGCTCAAGGTGAAGTTCGCCTTCTTGCTGGCGACGGTGGCGGCGGTGTTTTCGCTGGTCCCCATCTTTGGCAGCATCATGTCGACCATCCCCATCGTCATCGTGGCGGTCTCGTCGGGAGCGTCGACGGCGGTGCTGGCCGTGCTGTGGATTGTGGGCATCCACGCCCTGGAGGCAAACCTCATGAACCCGAAGATCATGGGGGACGCCGCCAAGATCCACCCGGTCCTCGTGGTGCTGGCTCTCGTCATCGGCGAGGGGTTCTACGGCCTCGCTGGCGCCCTCTTTGCCGTGCCGTTGATGAGCGTGATGGTCACGATCTGGAAGGCGGCGCGGGCCCGCGCCATCGTCCTCGACGAGGAGATTGCGGCTGCCGAAACCAGCGCGCCGACGCCGACGTCGACGGCGCCCCCCAACCACCGGCGGCTGATGACCAGCGACGGCGGCTGACGACGGCGACGACGACGACAACGACGGTGGACGGCCCTTGACCGGAGTCCCGGGGTGGCTATCCATGGCGGCATGGTGCGCGTCCTCCTCAACCTTCTGTGGCTCACTGTTGGCGGCGGCGGCGTGGCGGCCCTGGGCTACGCCCTCGGTGGGCTCGTGTTGTGCGTGACGGTGGTGGGCATCCCCTTTGGTGTGCAGGCCTTCAAGCTCGCCCAGCTGATGTTGTGGCCCTTTGGCAAGGACGTTGTCGAGGACCGTCAGGCTCCGGGCGGCGGCGTCCTCGGGGTGCTGCTGAACGTGCTGTGGTTCGTGGCCGTTGGCCTCGTCACCGCCATCGCCCACCTCGGCTTTGCCCTGACCCTGGCGGTCACCATCATCGGCATTCCCTTTGCCGTGCAGCACCTGAAGTTCGCCGTGCTCGCGGTCTTCCCCTTCGGCAAACGCATCGTCGACGCTGGGTGAGGCCGCCCGGCGGGATTGACGATACTGATCGATAGCACTGGACAGATTTTCACTGAACATCGGTTCACAGCATGGTAGGACGAAGGTTCCCGATCTGCAGGAGCCCGCCATGCACGCCCAAGACACCGCCCAAGCCGTCCCCGAGTCCGTCGTCCCCGCGCCCGCCGAGGCCAAAGACGTCATGGAGCCCATGCTGTGGACCAGCCGGGGCTGGACCGCCAAGGTCAAAAAGAACGAAGACGACGAGGGCTGGGCCGTCGAGATGTACCGGGTCGGCGACAGCGAGCCCGCCCTGGTGGGTCCCTGGACGATGGGGCGGGACAAGAAGAACCCCAAGCCCCTGAACCCCAAGGACTTTCAGACGCTGGTGAAGACCGCCAGCGAGTTTCTGGAGCGGGCCACCCAGGCCCAGCGCAACGCCCTGCACAAGTCGACGGACATCATCGTCGACGGCACCCGCTTCCGCGTGGACCTCGACATTGCTGCCGACGAAGACGACCCCCACGCCATGGTCACCGCCACCAACGACAGCACCGGCGAGGTGATTCGCAGCCAGCGGGTGGCGCCGTCGTGGAAGCTGACGTCGAAGTCCGCCGCCGAGGTCGTCGCCGGCCGCGTTGGGTGAGGGCCTGTCTCGCCTGGCCCGTCGTGCTGGATGCCGTGCAGGATAATGCAGTTGTCGGAGGGTGATGTTGCACTACGGTACAGCATCCGTTTTTCGACGTCGGCCAGGCAGCAGGCCTTGAAGGAGCACGACCATGGCAGAGCACGGCAACAGTGGCGGTCTGGACCTGCAGGTGTCCTTTTCGACGAGCCCCGACCGCTACAAGCACTGGAAGCTCACCTTTGACGGCGAGCTGTGCACCCTGGCCATGGATGTCGCTGAAGACGGCGGCCTCGGCGACTACGTGCTCAAGCAGAACTCCTACGACCTCGGCGTCGATGTCGAGCTGTGGGACGCCATCGAGCGGATCCGCTTCGAGCACCCCGAGGTCAAGGCCGTCGTCCTCACGGGCTTGAAGGACAAGGTGTTCTGCTCGGGGGCCAACATCTTCATGCTCGGCATGTCGAGCCACGCCTTCAAGGTGAACTTCTGCAAGTTCACCAACGAGACCCGCCTGGGCATCGAGGACGCCTCGGCGTCCTCGGGCCTCAAGTTCCTGGCGGCCCTGAACGGCACCGCCGCCGGCGGCGGCTACGAGCTCGCCCTGGCCTGCGACGAAATCTTGCTGCTCGACGACGCCAGCTCCGCTGTGAGCTTCCCCGAAGTCCCCCTGCTGGGCGTGCTGCCAGGCACTGGCGGCCTCACCCGCATCACCGACAAGCGCAAGGTCCGCAAAGACCTGTGTGACGCGTTTTCCACCATCGCCGAAGGCATCAAGGGCAAGCGCGCCGTCGACTGGAAGCTTGTCGACCATCTGGCGCCCAAGTCCAAATGGCCCGAAGCCATCAAGCAGCACGCCACCAAGCTGGCGTCGACGTCGACGCGGCCCGGCCTGGCCGCCGCCGGTCAGGGCGTGGTCCTGCCCTCCATCGAGCCCACCGTCGACGGCACCACGTTCTCCTACAAGTACGTGACCCTGGTGGTGGACCCCAAGAAGCGCCTGGCGGAGATCACGCTCAAAGCGCCCGACCAGACCGAGCCCCGCAAAAACACCCGCGACAAGGGTGCCGAGCTGTGGGCCCTGCGCTGCTACCGCGAGCTCAACGACGCCATCTTGCGCCTGCGGGCCGTCTACCTCGAGGTGGGGCTCATCACCTTCAAGACCGAGGGCAAGCGCGAGCTGATGCTCGAGGCCGAGGCCACCCTGCTGGAGCAGGTCAACGCCGGTGACTGGTACGCCAACGAAGTCCTGCAGCACATGAAGCGGGTGCTGAAGCGCGTCGACGTCACCAGCAAGACCATCCTCTGCCTGGTGGAGCCCGGCTCCTGCTGGGCGGGCAGCTTCGCCGACCTGCTGTTGTTCTGCGATCGCTCCTACGTCCTCGACGACGCCGAGGCGAAGACGCCCGCCACCATCACCCTGACGCCCATGAGCCTCGGGGTGCTGCCCACGGGCAACGGCCTCACCCGGCTCCAGACCCGCTTCTGGGGCGACGACGCCGGCTTTGAAAAGCTGGCGGCGTTGGCGAAGACGTCGTCGACCATCGAGGGCGAAGACGCCGAGCAGCTGGGCGTGGTCACGTTTGCCCGCGACGACATCGACTATCCCGACGAGGTCCGCATGTTCGTCGAGGAGCGCACGGCCATGTCCCCCGACGCCTTGACGGGGATGGAGCAGAACCTGCGCTGGCCGGGGCCTGAGACCATGGAGACCCGCATCTTTGGTCGCCTGTCGGCGTGGCAGAACTGGATCTTCACCCGGCCGAACTCGACCGGCGAGACCGGGGCCCTGAGCCTGTACGGCAAGCCCGATCGGCCGGTCTTCGACATGCGCCGCACCTGAGACCTCACCCCCGGCGCTTCGCGCCACCCTCCCTGAGAGCTCACCGGGGAACGAGAAGATCAAGAACAGGGCGCCTTCGGGCGCCTTTTTCGTGGCCTGCGCGCGTTCTTGGTTGCAGTCTATTGCAGTTGCCGCCGGGTCGTTGCGCACTAGAGTACAAGCTTCTTCGGCACCTCCCGAAGAAGCATCAGAGCTTCCATCGGCGTCGGGCTGTTGTGCCCCGTCGAACCCGCCTGCCAGCAGGAGCCGCCCATGACCGCCGTCATCAGCAGCGAGAAGATCCCCAACAACGTCCACCTCTCCGACGACAAGCGCCTGCAGCGGGCCCTGGAGTCGTGGCAGCCCAACTTCATCAACTGGTGGAAGGACATGGGCCCCGAGGGCTTCCAGGAGAAGCAGATCTACCTGCGCACGGCGGTCAGCGTCGACGTCGACGGCTGGGCGATCTTCGACCACGTCAAGATGCCCGACTACCGCTGGGGCATTTTCCTCGCCGACGCCGAGCCCGATCGCAAAATCCCCATGGGCGACCACTTCGGCCAGCCCGTGTGGCAGGACGTGCCCGGCGAGCACCGCAATTCGTTGCGCCGTTTGATCGTGACCCAGGGCGACACCGAGCCCGCCTCCGTCGAGCAGCAGCGGCTGTTGGCGCTGACGGCGCCTTCGCTCTACGACATGCGCAACCTGTTTCAGGTCAACGTCGAGGAAGGCCGCCACCTGTGGGCCATGGTCTACCTGCTGCATTCCTACTTCGGCAAAGACGGCCGCGAAGAAGCCGATGAGCTGCTGCTGCGCCGCTCGGGCAACGTCGACAAGCCCCGCATCCTGACGACGTTCAACGAGCCCATCGCCGACTGGCTGTCGTTCTTCATGTTCACGACGTTCACCGACCGTGACGGCAAGTACCAGCTGAAGTCCCTCGCCGAGAGCGGCTTCGATCCCCTGTCGCGGACCTGCAAGTTCATGCTGACCGAAGAAGCCCATCACATGTTCGTCGGCCAGACGAGCGTGCGGCGGGTCATCAAGCGCGCCTGCGAAATGATGAAGGAGCACAACACCGACGACGTGCGCCCCTTCGGCGGCGTGCCCCTCAAGCTCGTCCAGAAGTACGTGAACTTCTGGTACACGGCGAGCCTCGACCTGTTCGGCAACGAAGTGTCGACCAACGCGGCCTCGTACTTCGCCGCCGGCCTCAAGGGTCGCGCCGATGAGCACCGCTACGACGACCACGTCGCCAAGGAGGGCATCTACACGATGGACACCCTCGTCGGCGACAAGCTGTCGACCCAGGAAGTGCCCTTGCGCAACGCCATGAACGAGATCCTGCGCGACGACTACGTCCGCGACTGCGAGACCGTGCTGACGAAGTGGAACCAGGAAACCCGCGAACAGGGGGTGGACTTCACGTTCACGCTGCCGTCCCGCCGCTTCCACCGAAAGGTCGGCCAGTGGGCCACCGAGGGGCGCTTCGATCCCCACGGCAACGTGATCTCCGAGGCCGAATGGGACCGCCTGAAGGACAACTGGCTGCCGACGGAAGAAGAGCGCGCCTACATCAAGTCGCTGATGGTGCAGGTCACCGAGGTGGGCAAGATGGCCAACTGGATCGCGCCGCCCAACAAGGGCATCAAGGACATGCCCGTCGAGTACGAGTACGTGAAGCTCTGACGGGTTTCGCCCTGCTGGCCGAGAGAAACGCGCACCCCGGTGCGCGTTTTTCGTGGCCCCTGCCAACCTCCCGACCGGAAAGCGCTCGAAACCGGGCCGATAACGCGCTGCGTTGTCGGGTGGCGAGGCGATGGCGGCGCCATCTGGCGACATCTGGCGACATCTGGCGACATCTGGCACTGCCCACCGACATGACAGGCGGCCCGACGTCGACGTCGTTTCGAACGGAATCGGCCAAGAATTTGGAGTGGGGCCCGAGTCTCTCTATCGTCCGTTGAGATCACGGCGCGTCAGTGTCGGGATCCAGGAGCCTTCACCCATGCGCGCCTTCGCCATCGCCGCTCTCGCCACCCTCGCCGTCCCCGCCTTCGCCCAGGAGGAGGCCGATGATATCGTCGTCGACGAGGGCCCCACAGACACCGGCGCCACCGAGCCCGAGTACGGCGGCGACCAGGCCAAGAAGTCCGCTGATGGCGGCGGAGGCGCCGAGACCGCCCCCGAGACCTACCTGGTGCGGCCTGGCGACACGTTGTGGAACCTGTCCCAGCGCTTCTTGAACAACCCGTGGTACTGGCCGCGCATCTGGTCCTACAACCAGCAGCTCGACAACCCGAACTGGATCTACCCGGGCAGCCAGATTCGCTTCTACCCCGGCAGCGATGTGCCCATCTCGACCCCGCCGCCCGACAGCGAGGACGAGCCCGACTTCGAGGACCTCGCTGGCGGTGGCTTTGAAGGCGACGGTGTTGCCGACCGCTTCGCCAACGTTGGCAGCGACCGCCGCCGTCGCGAGTTCTTCGTGCCGAGCGAGCAGCTCGACAATGCCGGGCAGGTGCTGAACTCCCCCGAGGAGAAGCAGTACCTGGCCAACGAAGACCGCGCCTACATCAAGCTGAAGAAGCAGAACAAGCCTGGCGACGTCCTGCAGATCTTCCGCCCCAGCCGCGAGCTGCGCCACCCCGTCACCGGGGCCAACCTCGGCCGCATCGTCGAGATGATTGGCGAGGTCCGCGTCGACCTGCTGTCCCGCGACCAGGCCCTGGGCACCATCGTCACCTGCTGGGATGGCGTCGAGCGCGGCGACTACGTGGCCGAGCTTCCCGTGGACTCCGACGTCGTCAAGGCCACCGAGAACACCAAGAACGTCAAAGGCTACGTCGTCGACGCCGGCAAGACCGTGCTCAGCTACCTCGGCGAGAATTACATCGTCATCCTCGACAAGGGATCGAACGATGGCGTGCAGGTCGGCAACAGCTTCATCGTGGTCCGCGCCGGCGACCCCTACACCAAGGAGTACTCGGGCCTCGCTGACGAGGACATCGGCGAGGTGTTGATCATCGAAGCGTCGAAGACGGTGTCGACGGGCGTGCTCATCAACGCCAGCCGCGAGATCGTGCCCGGCGACCGCGCCGAGATGCGCTTGTCCCGCTGATCGACCCGTGACCTCACAGGCCCGCAGCGTCAACGTCGTCGTCACCCGGGTGGTGTCGGCGACGTTTTCGCATCTGCCCGGTGGCCCATGAACACGGCCCCGGTGGTGCTGGTGGTGACCCGCAGCGACGACCACGCCGGCGTGGCGGCGGTGTGCGAACGGCTGGTGGCCCGGGGGCTTCGCCCCGTGCGCTGGCATACGGATCGCCATCCCCTCGACGTGCGCCTCTCGACACGCCTCTTGCCAGACGGTGGCAGCCGGCGACGGCTGGTGGATGAAGCGGGCGTCGTCACCGACCTCAACGAGGTGGGGGCCGTCTGGTACCGGCGCTTTCTGGCCGGAGGCACCCTGCCCGCGGCCCTGGGGGATCTGCGCCCGGCCTGCGTCGAGGAGAGTCGGCGCACCAGCTACGGCATGCTGGCGGCCCTCGGCGACGACGCCTTTGTCGGCGTGCCCCAGCTTGATCCCCTCGATGCCGTTCGACGCTGCGACCACAAGGAGCTGCAGCTCCTGCGGGCCCGGGCCCTGGCCCTGCGGGTGCCCGACACCCTGTTCTCCAATGACCCCGACGAGGCCGCGGCGTTCATCAACGACGTGGTCGGCGACGGCGGCGTCGTGGTCTGCAAGATGCAGTCGAGCTTTTCGGTGTGGCGCGACGGCGTGGAGCAGGTGGTGTTCACCTCGGTGGTGGACGATGCGGCGATGGCCGACCTGCCCGGTCTGCGCTTCTGTCCCATGCAGTTTCAGCGGCGCATCGACAAACGGCTGGAGCTGCGGGCCACCGTGGTTGGTGACGACGTCTTGTGCGCCGCCGTCGACAGCCAGCAGCAGGAGCGGACCCGCCTGGACTGGCGCAAGGACGGCATGGCCCTGTTGCGGTCCTGGACCCGCTTTCAGCTCCCCATCGACGTGGAGCGGGCCCTGGTGCTGCTGGTGCACTCGTTTGGCCTGCAGTACGCGGCCGCCGACCTCATCGTCACCCCCGACGACGACCTGGTTTTTCTGGAAATCAATGCCGGCGGCGAGTGGTTCTGGCTCGACGAGCACTGCCACCCTGCCCCGGGGCTGCCCATTGCCGAGGCCATCGCCGCCTGGCTGGCCCGGGCTGCCCGCCAGCGCTGACGACGACGACACGATGACGACGTGAGGACGACGTGACGACGACGACCGCGTGGTGCTGGCCGCAACACGTATTGACGGACCTCGACGAGGCATCGAACACCCGGTGATGAAAGCCCCCGGTCTCAAGGAACGCGTCGTCATCAACAGCCTCAAGGTGCTGCCCCAACACACCATGAGCGCCATGGCGGGGACGGTCTTTGGACTGCAGACGCCCCGGGCCCTGCGCAAGCTGGCGGTGACGGCCTATGGCAAGTACTTCGGCGTCAACTTCGACGAGGTCAAAGAGCCCCTCGACAGCTTCAGCTCCCTGCAAAACTTCTTTGTGCGCGAGCTCAAAGACGGCGCCCGCCCCGTCGACGCCGCCCAGGACGCCCTCGTGTCCCCCTGTGATGGGGCCTGGGGTGCCTGCGGCACCATCAACGACGACACGGCCTTGCAGCTCAAGGGTCGCCCCTATTCCGTCCGGATGTTGCTGCACGATGACGAGCTGGCCCACCGCTTTGACGGGGGCAGTTACGCGACGTTCTATTTGAGCCCGAAGGACTACCACCGCTTCCACACCCCCTGTGCTGGCGACGTCGACCGGCTGCGCTATGTGCCCGGGGCCTTGTGGCCCGTGAACGGGGCTGGCCTGCACCATGTGGATGGGCTGTTCACCAAGAACGAACGCATCATCGCCTACCTCCGGCCTGCCGGCAGGCCCGATGCCCTGGTGGCCATGGTGGCGGTGGCGGCCACGATGGTTGGCAAGATCAAGATCGCGTTTGACGACGAGGTCACCACCAATGTCCGCAACCCCCAGGCCACCGTGCGCCGCTATGATCCGCCCGTCGTCCTCGACAAGGGGCAGGAGTGGGGGCGCTTCCTGTTTGGCAGCACCATCGTGATGCTGGCGACGCCGGGGCTGCTGGCGCTGGACGCCCGGCCCGAAGGCAGCGTGCTCCGGCTGGGCACCCGCATCGGCACGGTGAAGCCCGGCTGACGGGCCGAACCGGGCAGCCCGCGCCGGTGTCTGTGTGCTGGCGCCGGGCGCGACCGATGAAGTTCTGATGCTTCTTCGGCTGGCGCCGAAGAAGTTCTGATGCTTCTTCGGCTGGCGCCGAAGAAGTTCTGATGCTTCTTCGGCTGGCGCCGAAGAAGTTCCCCTGCGTGTTCGGCTGGCGCTGATGACGATGGAAGAGAGACAGGAGGTGATGCAGCGATGGTCTTTGCCAGCCTGACATTCCTCTATCTCTTTTTTCCCCTCAGCCTGGTGCTCTATTTCCTGATTCGGGGAACCGACGCCAGGAACCTGCTGCTGACGGTCTTCTCCCTGGTGTTTTATGCCTGGGGTGAGCCCGTGTGGCTCAGCCTGCTGCTGTTTTCGAGCACCTTCGATTGGGCCGTGGGCCTGGCCATCGAGCGCTTCAAGGGGAAACGGCGGGTGCAGCGCCTGGCCCTGGTGCTGTCCCTCGGCACCAACCTGACCTTGCTTGGCAGCTTCAAATACGCCGACCTCATCACAGACACCGTCAACACCCTGACGGGGCTGTCGCTGACGTCGCCGGGCTTCTCGTTGCCCATTGGCATCTCATTTTACACTTTTCAGACCATCTCGTACGTCGTTGACGTGTATCGCGGCGAGGTCCCCGCCCAGCGTTCCTTCCTGCGCTTCCTGCTGTTTGTCAGCCTGTTTCACCAACTGGTGGCGGGCCCCATCGTCCGCTACGCCGACGTCGCCCACGACATCGTCCACCGCGTGGCCAGCCGCGCCGACTTCGCCGCCGGCGCCACCCGCCTGTGCGTGGGGCTCTTCAAGAAGGTGTGCATCGCCAATGTCGCTGGTGCCCTGGTGCAGAAGCACCTCGAGGGAGACCTCGCCCTGCTGGCGGTGGGCGAGGCCTGGTTCGGGCTGTTGATGTACTCGCTGCAGATCTACTTCGACTTCTCGGGCTACTCCGACATGGCCATCGGCATGGGGCTGATGGTGGGCTTTCGCTACCTCGAGAACTTCAACAGCCCCTACATCGCGCGCTCGGCGACGGACTTCTGGCGCCGCTGGCATATGAGCCTGGGCACGTTCTTCCGCGACTACGTCTACATCCCCCTCGGTGGCAAGGAACGCCGCCCCTATCGCAACCTGTTCATCGTCTGGGGCCTGACGGGCATCTGGCACGGCGCCAGCTGGAACTTCATGCTCTGGGGCCTCTACTACGGCGCGTTCATCGCCATCGAGCGGCTGGTGTTGCGACGGCTGCTGGAGGCGCTGCCGAGACCCCTGCAGCACGGCTATCTGCTGTCGGTCGTCGTCGTCGGCTGGGCCCTGTTCTACTTCACCGACCTTGGCCGGCTGGGCACCTTCTTCGGCGTCGCCCTCGGCGTGACCCAAACGACCCTGTGGTCGAGCGCGTTGACGACGACGCTGCTGACCCATGCCTTCTGGCTGGTACTGGCCTTCGCGTTGTGCACGCCCCTGCCCACCATCATGCTGGTGCGCCTGCGAGCCAGGCTTGACGATGTGCACCCCGTCGTCGGCGCCACCGCCATCGCCGTCTTCAACGTGTCCCTGGGCCTGATGGCGACCGCCATGCTGGTGGGCAAAAGCTACAACCCCTTCCTGTACTTCCGGTTTTGACGTCCCACATGTCGCCTGTTTCTCCACCTCCACCTGCACCTGCACGGACCTCGACGGCGCCAGCGGCGTCGGCGACCGCGTCGTGGTTGGAGGTCCTGGCGGTGCCCGCCCTGCTGGCGCTGCTGGGGGCGGTATTTGTGGCCCTGGCCCTCCTCGGCGGCGCCGAGAGCATGTCGACCCGGGAGAACCGCACCCTGGCGGTGTGGCCGACCCTGTCCCGCCAGACCATTGCTGACGGCTCCTGGGCCCGCGACGTCGACAGCTTCGTCGCCGATCGCTTTCCGTTTCGCGACACGTTCCTGGATGTGGCCGCGACCATGGCCGACCTCCGGGGCCTTGATGCGCGGGAGGAGGTCTACGACGGCGATGCCCTCGGCGACTTCGGCCTCGACGCCGTCAACCCTGATGCGGGGGTCGCCGACATGATCGACATCACTGGCGTGGCCGACGGCGGCGTCGACGCTGGCGTTGTCGCTGACGCCGGTGTGGCCGTGGCCGACGTCCCAAAGCCCCGCCGACGCTACAAGAGCGGCATCGCCATCGTGGGGAATCGGGGCCTGATGTACCTGGTGGCCGACGACGACAGCGCCGCCGCGTTCGCCGACGCCATCAACACCTGGCCCGATGTGGTGGGCCCAGATGTGCGCCTGAGCCTGGTGGTGACGCCGACGGCCACCCACTACTACCTGCCAGCGGAGCAGCAGGACAAAAGCGCCCCCCAGGATGAAAACCTCGCCGTCATCCAGCAGCGTCTGCGTCCCGAATGGCACATGGTCGACGTCGCCGGCGCCCTCGCCCGGCACACCGACGAGGCCATCTTCTTCCGCACCGACCACCACTGGACGGGCCTGGGGGCGTGGTACGCCTATGCCGCCTGGGCGGAGCAGGAGGGCTTTCAGGCGGTTGAGCTTGAGGACCTGCAGCACCGCACCCAGCCACCGGTGCTCGGGACCCTCTATCGCTTCACCCAATCGAAGGTGCTGAAGGCCGCCCCAGACCCCATCGACTACTGGCTGCCTGCCATCGGCTACACCGCCATGCGCAGCAGGTCCCTCGAGGAGGCCCCCCGCCCCGCCAAATTCATCGTCGAACGGGAGAAGAGCTACGCGGTGTTTCTCGGCGGTGATGATCCCCTGTTGGTGGCCACCACCGAGGTCAAGAACGGCCGCCGGGTCCTGCTGGTGAAGAACTCCTTCGGCAACGCCTTCGCCCCCTTCTTGCTCAACCATTTTGAGGAGGTCGTCGTCGTCGACTACCGCTACTATGGCCGCAGCCTGGCGGCCCTCATCAAGGCCCGCGGCATCACCGACGTCATCCTGCAAAACGCCACCGTCACCGCCAACTCCCGGGCCCACGCCCGCCGCCTGAAGGACGTGCTGGTTGGCCGAGGCAGCGCCTGGGACGCCGTCACCGCCGAGACCCAGGCGGCCGAGATCAAGAAGTTCCAGGACGGACATGCCATCGTTGCTCCAAAGGCCCCCTGATGATGACGATGCTGCGCTCTTCCCTGCTCCTGGTGATGCTTGCCTGTCATGCCCCGGCGTCGACGGCGGCGCCGGCGCCCCTGTTGCGTGACGGCGACCGCGTCGTCTTCTTCGGCGACAGCATCACGGTGGCCCATACGTTTTCCCGGGCGGTGGAGGCCTACGTCCTCACCCGCGACCCCGACAAGCGCGTGACGTTCATCAACGCCGGCATCGGTGGCCACACCGCCAGCGACGGCCTGGCCCGTCTCGACGTGGACGTGCTGGCCCATCGGCCCACCGTCGTCGTCATGAACTTCGGCATGAACGACTCGGGCTACCCCGAAGGCACCGACGGCGCGGCCTTCGAGAAGAACATGGGGGCCATCATTGACGCCCTGCAGCACGCCGGGGTGCGTCACATCCTGTGGGCAGACACCACGCCCTACGACCCCCATGACGGTCCCAAGAGCGGCAAGAGCAAGGGCCGCAGCGGTCGCATTGGCCAGTTGGTCGAGTACACGGCCGCCGAGAGCGCTCGCCGGGGGCTCATCCTCGTGCGCTGGCATCAGCCCATCGTCGACGCCATCGACGCCTGGAGCGAGGCGAAGCGCAGCGACAGGCTCGTGCCCGACCGGGTCCACCCGGGACCGGCTCTGCACGCGGTCATGGCCACCCAGGTCCTCCGGGCCCTCGGCTACGTCCCGGCTCCCGTCGTCATCGCCGGCCGCTTCGCCGACGGCGAGGTGCGCTTCCGCAGCGGCGGCCCCCCGGCCCTGGCCTGGGACGGCTCGGCCCCCCTGTCGATCCACGTCGCCGCCATCGCGCCCCCCCTGACGCTTGTCGGTTCGCCGAAGGACGCCGCCGACCTGGGGGCCGTGGACGTCCAGGCCCTGCGCGAGGTGCGCCTGGTCATCGAAAACCTGCCGACGAAACAGCGGTACCGGGTGCAGGTGGGTGGCGCTGATGCCGGTCGTTTCACCGCGGCCCAGCTGGCGAAGGGTGCCGACATCATGGCGACGACGACGGAGAAGCCGCGGCCGATGGCACCACCGGGCACCACCATGACCGTGGCGGCTACGCCGCCGCCGACGTTTGCGGCCTGCACGGCCACCTCGGGCAATCCCCTGCAAAATGACCACGACTGCTTGTGGGGCCAGCTTTTTCAGAAGGACCAACTGCGCATCGCCATGCGCCACGAGAAGACCCGCTGGCTGCCGGACTTCGTGGCCGACCGGCGCGCTGGATTCTTGAGTTTTCAAGAGCAGTGGGCCACAGACGTCGACGCAGCCATCCGTCACACCGCCCAGGCGCGCATGGCGGCTGTCCATGACGTCGTTCTTGTTCCCGAGTGAGCAACATTCCATGCCCATCCACAATGAAATCCAGGACGGATTGTTTGGGCGACTGGCGGTCCATCGCCGACTCATCACCATTGAGCAGCTCACCAGTGCCACCGCCGAGCAGTCTCGCCTGGGCGATGTCCGGTTGCGCGATGTCCTGACATCGATGGGATTGCTTGACGATGCCGCCTGCGCGGCTGTCGAACTCGCCCAGGAAGAGATTCTGCGGCGGCGGGTGGAGGACGAAGAGGGGCGCTCCCACGAGCCCAGCGTCATCGTCAAGGAACCCGTCCCCCAGGCGGTGCACCCCGGGGTGCCGGCCGTCACCGACGCCGACGCCGCCATCGCCGGCCGGCTCGCGTCACGCTCCTTCAGTGTTTTTGTGGACCTCGACGACGACAGCGAGAGTGCCGCCGCCGAGGAGGGCTTGCTGGTGGCCGCCTCCGCGGCCCGGGAGTGGCTTGCCGAGGTCCTGCAGGGGGCGACCCGCCAGGGTGCCTCCGACATCCACGTCCACGCGGCTGAGCCGGTCCGGATGCGACGCTTCGGCACGTTGTGGCCCCTGACCGAGCAGCCCGTTCCGGCGGCGGTCACCGAAATCGCCTTGCGGTCCATCCTCGACGGCCACGCCACCGCTCGCTTCGAGCGGGATGGCCACGTCGACGGCGTCTTTTCGTTGCCGGGCATTGGTCGCTTCCGCTTCAACATCTACCGCCAACTGTGGGGCATCGACGGGGTGTTCCGCGTCGTGCGCAACCGTCCGCCAACCCTGACCAGCCTGGGACTCCCGCTGTCGTTGGCGCGGCTGACGACGTTTCCGCAGGGCATTGTGTTGGTCACTGGACCGGCTTCGTCGGGCAAGAGTTCGACCATGGCGGCCCTGGTCCACATGATCAACGAAGAGAGGGCCGAGCACGTCGTCACCATCGAAGACCCCATCGAGGTGTTGCACACGCCCATCCGCTGCATCGTCAACCAACGACAGGCTGGCCGGGACACGGCGTCGTTTGCCAGGGCCCTGCGGGCGGCGTTGCGGGAAGACCCCGATGTCATCGTCATCGGCGAACTGCGGGATCGCGAGACCGCCCAGTTGGCCCTGACGGCGGCAGAGACCGGCCACCTCGTCATCGCCACCCTGCACACCCACAACGCGGTACGGACCATCAACCGCATCATCGGTGAGTTTCCGCCGGCCCAGCAGAGCAATGTGCGGGCGATGCTCAGTGAATCCCTGCGGGCGGTGGTGAGCCAGCGCCTGCTGCCCCGCAAGGACGGCCTCGGCGTGGTCCCCGCCGTCGAACTGTTGATGTCGACGCCAGCGGTGGTGAACCTGATTCGGGAGAGCCGGGTGCACCAACTGCGCTCGGCCATGCAGACGGGGACTGCCCTCGGGATGCAGACCCTGGATGTCTCCCTCCAGAAGTTGGTGAACGACGGCATCGTCGACGTCGACGTGGCCCGCAGCTACGCCGAAGACCCCAGGGCCATCACCGCCGGACCGTCGGCCCCACCCGCACCCCCGCAGGTCTGACCATGGCCCGCCTCGACGCCCTCTTGCAGTATTTGCGGCAGCACGACGGCAGCGACCTGCACCTGTCGGCGGGCCTGCCGCCCTACGTGCGCATCAGCGGACAGCTCCTGCCCATCGAGGGCTTGTCCGTGCTCGACCAGACGACGCTGGAAAGCATGCTCGAGGAGGTGGCCAGCCCCAAACACTGGCTGACGTACGTCGCCGAGCACGACATCGACTTCGCCTACGCCCTCGAGGGGGCCGGCCGATTTCGGGTGAATTGTTTTCGGCAGGAGCACGGGCCGGCGGCGGTGTTTCGGTTGATCCCCGAAACCGTTCGGCCCCTGAGCGCCCTCGGCGTGCCTCCTGCCGTCGAGAAGCTCGCCCATCTCACATCAGGGCTGGTGGTGGTCACCGGGCCGACGGGGGCGGGCAAGTCGACGACGCTGGCGGCCATCGTGGATCGCATCAACGAGATGGGTCCCCGTCACATCGTGTGCATCGAAGACCCCATCGAATTTGTGCACCGGCCCAAGAAGGCGGTCTTTTCCCAGCGAGAGATCGGCGCCCACGCCACGACCTTCGCCGACGCCCTGCGGGCCGCCATCCGGCAGGACCCCGACGTCATCCTCGTGGGCGAACTGCGGGACACCGAAACCATCGGCCTGGCCTTGCTCGCCGCCGAGATGGGCTGCCTGGTGTTGTCGACGCTGCACACCAACAGCGCCAGCAAGAGCATCGACCGGTTGATCGATGCATTCTCGCCCGAGGAGCAGGGTCACGTGCGGCTGATGTTGTCGGAGGCCCTGGCAGCGGTCGTCGCCCAGATTCTGGTGCCGACCGCCGACGGTCAGGGGCGGGTCCCCGTCAACGAAATCCTGCTCAAGACGTCGGCGCTGCCCAATCTCATCCGTGAGAACAACGTGCCGATGATCATGACCCTCATGCAGTCGAGCCGGGCCCTCGGCATGCAGACCATGGACGACCACCTCGAGCAGCTGGCCCGTGACGGCGCCATCAGCATCGACATCGCCCTGCGCCACTGTGTTGACCGCACCCGCCTCGAAAAGATGCGCTCACAGCAGCAGCTGCCCTGAGCCACCCGACGTCGGACACAGCACGCGACCATCGGCGCAGACGACGACGCCGTCGAGGAACTGGGGCCAGCCCACATCTTCAAAACGGGCGCCGAGGGCGTGCTCGCGCAGGGCGGCGATGTTCCAGTCGTGGCTGACGGCGACGACGGCCCGGTGGACCTTCATCAGGCCACGCAGGGCCTCCACCTGCAGGGTTGCCACATCTTTGCAGGGGGCGATGACGTCGCCATCGACGCGGCCGTCAAACCAGGCCCGCACGAAGTCCCGGCCTCCCAGCCGGTAGGCTTCGGCGACGCGGGCGGGGTCGCGCAAATAGGTGTCGCCCAGATCGTTGACGACGCCGACGGTGTCGAAGTCGACGGCGCCGCGGTCGACGCCGGCGTCGTCACGCTGCTGGACGCTGTAGCCGGTCATCAAACCGCGGGCGGTCTGGGCGCAGCGCTCAACGGGGCTGTGGGCCACGGCGACGCGCAGGTCCCCCACCGCACGGCGCAGGATTGATCCGCTGCGGGTGGCGGCCTCATGCCCCTGGGGGGTCAGCAGAATCTCGTGGTGGCGGGCGAGGTCGATGATGGCCCCGCGCTCGGCGTGCCGCACCAGCAGGGCCGCTGGCTGCCCGTCTTGCAGGGCCTGGGCCCACATCTGCGCCAGCGTCTGATCGACCTCACGACTCACGTCATCACCTCGCCCCCTCGTGTAGCCGCTCGGGGCTCGCTGCGCAGCCAGCATCACGGTACAAGGCTGCCATGTCATACCTGCCCCGCACGCCCGAGCCCGAGCTGATGGACAACGACGAACAGGCGCAGGCCTACGCCAACGCCGACTTCGCCGCCCCCCACGAAGCCTTCGTCGACCGCTTCGTCGAAGCCTTCGGCCACCCCGCCGGCCTCTGCCTCGATATCGGCTGCGGCCCCGCCGACGTCGTGATGCGGATGGCCCGGCGCTGCCCGGCCCTGGTCATCGACGGCGTCGACGGCGCCGAAGCCATGCTGGCCATTGGCCGGGAGCGTATTGCGGCCGCCGGGCTGCAGAACCGGGTCCGCCTCTACAAGGCGTTTCTCCCCGACGACGCCCTGCCCCGCACCGGTGTCGACGTCATCAGCTCCAACAGCATCCTGCACCACCTGCACGAGCCCCAGGCCTTGTGGTGCACGGTCCGACGGGCGGCCCGGCCAGGCACCAAAGTCTTCATCATGGACTTGATGCGACCGGCCACGGCGGCCACCGTGGATCGCTTTGTCGACGTCTACACCGCCGGTGAACCCGAAGTGCTGCGCCGGGACTTCGGGGCCTCCCTCCATGCGGCCTTCACCGTCGACGAGGTGCGCGCCCAATTGGCGGCCGCCGGCATGGCCCATCTGACGGTGCAGGCGGTGTCCGACCGCCACCTCACCGTCGTCGGCGTGCTCTGACCGCGCCGGGTCCTTCACGGCCTGTCAGTCGTCGGGACCGCAGAACCCCTCGAAGCTGACGGGCTGGGCCTGCCACCCCGTCAGGCCCAGCAGGCCGCCGACGACGACGGCGGTGCCGCCAAAGACGGTGCCGTAAAACGGACCCTCTTGTTCGAAGGTGCCACCGCCGACGGTGCCCTCCCAGACGGCGCTGCCGACGACGGCGCCGCCCACCAGACCGAGGAGCGAGCCCACCAGCAGGCGCCCGCCGTCGGGTCGGGTGTTGGGGATGAAGACCGTCCGCTGCTCGCCGTCGCGCTCGATGATGAGCTCGGTGCTCGACCATGGTGTGTCGAGGCTGTGGTCAAAGCGCAGGGTGTTGCCGAGGCGCACGTGTTCGCCGTCGACCTCGACGCGTTCGGCGCAGCTCGGCACGGTGATGGTCGACGATGTTGCGCACCCGGTCACCACCGAGAGCTGCAGCAGGAACAGGAGCAAGGCTCCGACACCCATGACGTCGCGCCGACGGAGAACGGTTCCCATGTCGGTTGGTGTAGCAGAACCCCGCCCTCCGGCGAGATGCCCTGCCAGGGGCCGGTCGATCAGCGAAGGGCGGTGATGGGGGTCTTGCCGGTCTTTGCCTGGCCGTCGCGCTCGGCGCGGACCTCGGCGATGGCGGCCTCGACGACGGCCTTGTTGCGGGCCTTGGCGAGGACGTCGAGGTCGTCGACGGTGCCGGTCTTCACCAGCCGAATCAGATCCGTGTCCAGGGCCTGCATCCCCTGCTCGCGAGAGGTGGCGATGATCGACGGCAACTGCACGGTCTTTGCCTTGCGGATGACGTTGGCGACGGCGTCCGTATTGATGAGCAGTTCGCTGGCGAGGAGACGCGGCCCTTCGAGACCTGCCCGACGACGCACGAGGGTCTGACAGACCACCGCCCGCAGGCTGTCGGCGATGCTGGCGCGGGCCTGGTCCTGCTTGTTCTTGCCGACGCCGTTGATGAGGCGATCGATGCAGGCGTCGGCGCTGACGGTGTGCAGGGTGCCGACGACGAGGTGGCCGGTTTCTGCCGCCGTCAACGCGAGTTCGATGGTCTCTTTGTCGCGCAGCTCGCCGATGACGATGACGTCGGGATCTTCCCGCAGGGCCGACCGCAAGGCGCGGGCGAAGGAGTGGGTGTCGGTGCCGATTTCCCGCTGCTGCACGAGGGCCTGCTTGTGGCCGTGCACGATCTCGATGGGGTCTTCGATGCTGATGATGTGACGGGGCTGGGAGCGGTTGATGGCGTCGATGAACGCCGCCAGCGTCGTCGACTTGCCCGACGACGTGGCGCCGCCGACGAGGACCAGGCCCGTGCGGAGGGTGACAAGGTCTTTGACGGCGGCGGGCAGGCCCAGGTCTTCCAGCACGGGGATCTGGGCGCGGATGGCGCGGAACACGCCGGACAAACCACCGCGCTGGCGAAAGAAGTTGGCCCGCAAGCGCTGGCCGGTGGCTTTCACCGTCACCGAGAAGTCCACGTCCTTCTTCTGATCGAGGCGGATGGCCATCTGCGCCGTCACCAGCGGCGTCAGCAGCGACGCCACCCGGTCCGCCGACAGGGGATGCTCCGTCAGGGGCGTGACCTCGCCATGGCGCTTCATGAAGACCGGACGATCGGGAGCGATGATGAGGTCGTCGCCCCCGCACTCAAACAGCTTCACCAACAGGGCGTCGAGGGGGCGGTCGTCAGCGTCTACCACCGACGCCGATGCCGACGTCGGCGGCGGCACCACGCCGCTGTCTTGCTGGTTTTGCTCCTTCACCACCCGCCACCGCACCATGAGGGCGTGGGCCAGGCGCTGCACGGCGGGCTCGGGGTCGGTCAGACACCCCTCGACGAGGGGCTGATGGGCGGGGTCGTTCATCTCTTCGATGAAGCGCAACACCAACAGGCGCACGTCGGCGTCCGTCGACGTCAGCAGGGGGAGGAGATGGGGCTTGGTGGCCTCGGGATCGATGGCCCGCAGACCCGCGATGCACGTCATCTGCAGTTCCGGCGTGGACTGCATGAGGTCGACGAGGATCGGGATGGCCCGCTTGTCCTTGAAGCCGGCGATGACCTCGACGGCCTTCTCGCGAGCCCACCAATCGACGTCGGTGCGGGCGCAGTGGACGACGGCGGCGATGGTCTCTGGGTCCTGCAACCGCAGCAACACCGACAGGGCGAAGCGCCGCACGACGTCGCTGCCGTCTGTGAGCCAGGCCACCATGTAACGGGACAGGCCGGTGCCGGCGAGCTCGAGGAGAGCCTCCATGACGGCTTCGCGCACCCACCAATCGTCGTCACGCAGGGAGCTGATGAGCTTGGGCCACAGCTCGCCGTGGGGGTCGCTGATGGTCTTCAGGACCTCGGCCGCCATGCGGCGGGTGGTGACGTCCCCCGAACGCAGCAGCCAGACGATGGTGCGGCCAATCTCGACGTGCTCGGACTTCGACAGGGCCGACATGACCTCGCCGGCCTTGTTGCGGACCGCGATCTGGCCATGGCCGAGGGCGGCGACGACGACGCCGAGGAGGGGGTCGAGGTCGGCGCCGATGTTTTGCGGCAAAATGACGGCGTTTTCGACGGCGGACAGGCAGGCCAGGCGCAAGACGTTTGGCCCCGACACCAGCTTGCGCTCGAGAAGCTCGGCGGTGCGGGCGGTGGGGAAACGCTTGAGCCCCTCGATGATCGTGCCCGCCACCTTGAGGTTCTTGCCGTCGACAAACGGCACCAGCATGGCGTGGTAGTCGGCCTCGCTGGCGATCTGGCCAATGGCGATGGCGGCGGCGATGGCGATGGACTCGTGGGCGTCCTTCAGCAGGGGCTGGAGCACCCGCAGTGCCGCCCCCGTGGCCCGGGCCATGTGTTGGGCGTCGCCGAGCCAGCGGATGGCCAGCAGGCGCTCGGTGGGCTCGGGGCGCAGCAGCAAGCGCTCGAGCACCGGGATGGCCTGGGGCCCCGTCGTCCGCAGCACCACCTCGAGGGCGTCCCGCAGACCGACGAAGCCCCGTTCGAGGATCATGGTCGACAGGGCGGCGACGGCACTCTTGCTGCCAATCTCGATGAGCACCCGGGCGGCAGCGCCCCGCACCTCGCCGTCGGGCACCCGCAACAGTTCGACGAGCTCAAGGTGGTCGGCGGTGTTGTTCACCTTCGGCAGGAGTTCCGCCAACAAGACGCGGGCCTCCGACGACGACGCCTTCAGGGCCCGGGCAAACGGGCGAAACAGCTGGTCCGACGGGGCTCGCAACACCAGGGCGTGAAACACCGCCCGCCGCAGGGCCTGCCGCTCGGCCTCCGCCGGCACCACCCGGGCGCAGACCCCATCGAGCATGGCGACGATGTCGGCGCTGTCGACGTCGACGGCCGCAGCCCATTGTTGGGCCTCGGCGGCGGTACGCCACGTGCCCACCTTGAAGACCTGTTGTGCGTCTCGGTTCATGCCTGTTCCGCCACGTCGGGGACCATACAGGGGACGGGCCCCCAGAGACAGCCGGCCACAATCCCTCGATCACTGCCAGGGGACAAGGCGCCCGTCGGCGCTGGTGCGCCAGGTGCCGGGGTCCACGTCGGCGCTGCGGGTGATGATGCCGCCAGCGCCGACCACGATGCGGACGCCGTGGCCGACGACGCGACCGGCCGCGATGGTGACGCCGGCGCCGAGGTAGCTGCCGGGGCCGAAGCAGACCCCACAGGGGAGTTCCCCCGCCGATCGCAGCACGTCGCCGTCTCTGACCCGAACCGGGCCACCGGGTCGCCCGTCATCGTGAAGGGTTGTATCGAGGCCCCGGGCGAAGCTTGTCAGGCCCGCTCCGGTGCCCAGCACACAAGCCTGCAGGTTGTTGGCGCAGGCGTCGGCGTCGTCGAAGGTGACACAGGCCTGCATCGACGAATTCAAGCTCATGAAGGTGCGCCGGCCCAGGGTGCATTGGCTCACGTGGCTGCGCTGCTCCAGGCGGGAACCATCGCCGATGATGCTGTTGAGCACGACGGCCCCGGGGCCAATGCTGACGTCGTCACCCAGGACGCTGCCCTCGATGATGGCGCTGGGGTGGATCTGGCAACGTCGGCCCCGAAACACGAAGGCCCGGCGCCAGGCGGCCTCGCAGGCGGCGGCGGTGAAGCGCAGGCCAAGCAGGCCCCGCAGGGCCGATTGCACTGGCGATGCCAGGGCCCGCTCGGCAAGCCAGACCTGGGGGGCGAGGTGGGAGGCCCGCAGCACGTGGACCCAGTGGCGCAGCCGCATGACCACCGTCGACGTCAGCGGCCACGTCATCTGCCCCGTCGGCCGGGACAGCAACGAGCGCGGCAGGGCCACCGTCGGCAACAGCTCCTTGTAGGCGATGGTGAGGGGGACGCCGCTGTCGAGGGCCTCGCCGGCGGGGACGGTGACGCCGGCAGGGACAAAGGCGCAGGCAAAGATGGCGCCGCCATCGACGACGCCGCCGCCGTCAGTGTCGACGTCTTGCAGGGGCAGGGTCAGCTCGAGCAGGCGCGATGGCGGCAGGCGCAGACGCACGGGGACCACGGCGGTGCGGGCCGCGCGCAGGAAAGACTGCAGGGCCCGACGGGTCACCCACAGGTCGTCGGCGATGACGAGGGCGGGGCCGGTGACGACGTCGGTGTCTGTGCCCTTGTGAGCGTGGGCCGTCAGGCCAAGGCGGCGGAGGGTCTCTGTGCGCGCCTCCCGCAGGGTGGCGTTGCCGACGGGGCAATCATCAGCGGCCACGCCGAAGGGCGCGATGGCTCCTCCGCGGACGACGACGACAACCTGGGTCTGCTGCTGCACCGCTGGAGCTTTGGCGACGGCGACGCCGGGCGCAAGTTTCAGTCGTCCCAGGAGGGCGCGAAGCGCCTGGGCAAAGTTCATCCCAGCGCTCTTTGAACGAGCCCACTCCGTGGGCGAAGATCAAAGAGATCTCGGGATCAGTCGTCGTTGGCGGGCTCGGGACCCTCGCGGCGCAGGCGCTCAAGGCGCTGGCGGGCGGCGCTGAAGTCGGCGGTGGCGCTCTGGCAGAGGCCCTCGATGATCGCCTGGAAGTCCGTGAGGGGGAGGGTGCGTTTGTCCTGGTGCATGGGCCCATGGTGCGCAGAAGGCGCCACCGGTCTCCAGAAAACGACCTGCGCCCCAGACAGATCCATCTGCCCACCTGCACGGCGGGCCGGACGAAAAAGAGCGGGGCCCGCCACCAGCGTCTGGTGACAGGCCCCGTCGCATCCTCAGCGAGGATGAAGCGTCAGAAGGCGGCTTCGTCGAGTTCCATCAGCGCGAGGTCGCCGCCCTCGATGACCTTCTTGTGCAGGGCGATGTTGGGCAGCACTTCCTTGGCGTAGAAGCGGATGTTGGCGAGCTTGCCCTCGTAGAAGGGCTTGTCCGCCGCCGACGCCTCGGGGAGCTTCTTGCCGGCGATGATGGCCTGCTTGAGCAGCAGCCAACCGATGACGACCTCGGCCACCGACGACAGGATGCGGTTGGCGTGCAGGCCCACATGGTAGAGGCTCTCGCCCATGCGGGGGAGCATGGTGCCCATGATGCCTTGCAGCTGGGCCACAGCCTTGCCGAGGGCTTCGCGCTCGCTCTTGAGGGTGTCGCCGCCTTCGCCGCTTTCGCACAGCGTGGTGACCTCGGAGAGGATGCCCATGAAGGTCTCGCCGTTGTCGCGCGCGATCTTGCGGAAGATCAGGTCGAGGGCCTGGATGTGGGTGGTGCCCTCGTAGAGCGTGTCGATCTTCTGGTCGCGGATGTACTGCTCGATGGGCCAATCCTGGGTGTAGCCAGAACCACCAAAGACCTGCAGTGACGAGTTCAGCAAGTCGTACACGCGCTCGGAGCTGTAGCCCTTGATGAGGGGCAGCAGGAAGTCATTGAGCTTGTCGAGCTGCTTGCTCGAGCCGTCCTTGCTGCCGTGGCCGCCGGCGAGCTCGACCTGGTCCTGGACGTTGGCGCCGTACATGCAAAGGGCCCGCAGACCCTCGGCGAAGCACTTCTGCATCATCAGCATGCGACGGACGTCGGGGTGCTGGATGATGCGGACGCGGGGGGACGTCTTGTCCATGATGCGCAGCATGTCGCCGCCCTGCACGCGGTCTTTGGCGTAGGCCAGGGCGTTCAAATACGCCGTCGACATGGTCGCCATCGACTTCACGCCGATGAACATGCGGGCCTGCTCGATGACCTTGAACATCTGGGCGATGCCGTCGTGGACCTCGCCGACGAGGTAGCCCACCGCGGGCTGGTCGGCGCCGAACTCCATCACACAGGTGGCCGATGACTTGATGCCCATCTTGTGTTCGACGGACGTGGCGAACACACCGTTGCGCGCACCGAGGCTGCCGTCGTCGTTGACCATGAACTTGGGCACGATGAACAGCGACAGGCCCTTGGTGCCGGGCTTGCCGCCCTCGGGACGGGCCAACACGAGGTGGATGATGTTGTCGACGGCGTCGAAGTCACCGCTCGTGATCCAGCACTTGGTCCCCGTGAGGTGCCACTGGTCGCCTTCGACGTGTTTGGCCTTGCAGCGGGCTTCACCGACGTCGGAGCCGGCCTGGGGCTCGGAGAGCTGCATGGTGCCGCCCCAACAGTTGTCGAGGGTGGGCTTGACGAAGCGCTGCTTCTGGCTCTCGGTGCCGAGGCCATCAATGATGCGGGAGATGAAGGTACCGAAGGTGTAAAACGCCACCGGCGCATTGGCGCCGGCGACCATCTCGTTGACGGCCCAGCACACCGACGGTGGGGCACCCACGCCGCCAAGGCGCTCGGGGACTTCAAGCAAATGCCAGCCGCCCTCGTACCAGCTCTTGATCGACGCCTTGACGCCGGGAGGGATGGTGACGTTGCCCGTCTTCTCGTCGAGCTTCAGGGGCACACGATCGCCCTCGACAAAGCTCTTGGCCAACTCGTTGGAGCACAGCTTCTCCACCTGGGTGAGGGTGTCCCGAACGGTGGCCTCGTCGAGGTTGGTGAATTCGCCCTGGCCAAGCACGGTGCGACCGATGTCGAGCACTTCAAAGAGATTGAAGGCGATGTCGCGGAGGTTGCTCTTGTAATGCAGTGCGTTGGCCATGGTGGACTCCCTGCTCGTCTCGCCCGGCTCCGAGGACCGGAGGGTGGGTGCGAGCGATTGACATTCTTGTCAACCTAACATGACGCATCGCATCCTTCAACCGTCGACCCGGGATCCGCCGGCCCCCGGGTTGGTGATCTGCGGCGTGATGCCTGTAGGTGCGACGACGACATGCAACGAGGCCCCATCGCCAACCTTTCCCCATGAGCGCGGTCGCTTTGTGTTGGTGGCGGCGGAGGTCTCGGCCGCTATATCCCCTCCCCATGGCCATCCAAGACGTCGTCGACCTCACCATCGAGCTGTGCACGATTCCGTCGGTGACGGAAAACGAAGCCGACGTGGTCGACCACCTCGCTGCCCTCCTGAAGAAGCTGGGGGCCCACGTCACCCGCCAGAACGTCGGAGGCACCGCCGGCCGCGACAACCTGCTGGCCGTGGCTGACAAGGGCCGCCCCATCGACATCCTGCTGACGACCCACATCGACACGGTGCCGCCGTTTTATGCGCCCACGCGGGTGACGGGACAGGACGGCATCGAGCGGCTGATGGGTCGGGGCGTCATCGACGCCAAGGGCATCGCCGCCAGCATGATCGTCGCCTGGCAGCGCTTGCTGGCCCGCACGGACGGACTCGGCCAGAACGTCGGCATCATGTTCGTCGTCGGCGAAGAGACGAGCTCCGACGGCGCCAAGCTGGCGGCGGCCACGGGCTTCTGCCCCGCAGTGCAGTACTTCATCGACGGCGAGCCCACCGACGGCAAGCTGTGCTCGGCCATGAAGGGCGTGCTGGCGTTTGACCTCGCCGTGAAGGGCATCGCTGGCCACTCGGCCTATCCGGCGGCGGGGCATTCCGCCACCCACCAGCTCATCAACGACCTGCATCGCTTGCAGCACGCGAGCTGGCCCGTCACCGCCGACTTCGGCGACACCACCTTGAACGTTGGCCTCATCGCGGGGGGCGTGGCCCCCAACGTCATCGCCGCGGCGGCCTCGGCCCGCATCATGATGCGCCCCACGGCGAACCCCGACGACGTGCTGGCCCAGGTCCGCAGCCTGTTGACCGACACCACGGCCTTGTCGGTGTTGACCAAGGCGTCGCCGGTGCGCCTGCATACGGTGCCTGGCGAGGAGACCTGCGTGGTGGCCTTTGGCTCCGACGTGCCCCACCTGTTGCCCGTGCTGCAATCACGCAGCGGCCGCCCCATGCTCTTTGGCCCGGGGTCAATCCTCGACGCCCACACGTCCCACGAGCAGGTCGCCATCAAGGACCTCGTCGAGGCCGCGTCCGCCTATGAGCGCATGTGCCTGCGCCTGCTGGAGAAATGATCATGAACACGAGCACCACCGTGAGCACCGACGCCATCGCCGACCTCGCGCCGCTGTTGTCCCTGAGCGCCGATGAGCTCAACGCCGACGAACTCATCAAGGCAAGGGCCCGGGCAGTCTTTGGCCGTTTCCTGCAGGCCCTCGAGAGTGGCGCCATCCGCGCCGCCCATCGCAGCGATGGCCACGGCTCGACGTGGGTGGTGAATCCCGCTGTGAAGATCGGCGTGCTGTTCGGCTTTCGTCTCGGTCAGCTCGTGGCCCTCGGCGATGCGGGTCTGCCGTTTGTCGACAAGGACACCTACCCCGTCCGCACGTTTGCGCTGAGCGAACGGGTGCGCGTGGTGCCTGGCGGCAGCAGCGTCCGCCGCGGCGCCCACGTCGGCGTCGGCGTCACCATCATGCCGCCGGCCTACATCAACGTCGGCGCCTTCGTCGACGAAGGCACCCTGGTGGACAGCCACGCCCTGGTGGGCAGCTGCGCCCAGGTGGGCAAACGGGTGCACATCTCGGCAGCGGCCCAGATTGGCGGCGTGCTGGAACCCGTGGGCGCCCTGCCCGTCATCATCGAGGACGATGTGCTGCTCGGCGGCAACACCGGCGTCTACGAAGGCACCATCGTCGGCAGCCGCGCGGTGCTTGGGGCCGGCGTCGTCCTGACCCGCAGTACCCGGGTCTACGACCTCGTCAACGAGCGCGAGATCGTCGCCAGCGACGACCAGCCCTTGATGATCCCCCCCGGCGCCGTCGTTGTGCCCGGCTCGCGGCCGGTGTCGTCGACGTGGGGTGCTGCCCGGGGCCTGCACATCTCGGCGCCCATGATCGTCAAGTACCGCGACGACAAGACCGACGCCAAGGCGGCACTGGAGAGCGTGCTGCGGGCGTAGGAGGTTCACGGACCGGTAGCGGAAGCTCCAGTTTCGCTGTCGAGACCCCAGCAGCGCACCGCGCCCTCGGCAGTCAAGCCGCAGGTCTGATGAGAGCCGGCGTCCAGGGCGACAAAGACCCCATCAGCGACGTCCTCGACGGCGGGGCCGCCGCCCCAGCAGACGGCGTGGCCGCCGTCGTCGAGGCCGCAGCTGTGGTTGAAGCCGGCAGTGACGGCGATGAAGCGCCCGGTAGGCGGCGCGAGCCACGGGTCTTCTGGGCCGCCGCCCCAGCAGGTGACACTGCCGTCGTCATCCACGATGCCGCAGGCGTGACTGGCGCCGACGCCGACGGCGCGGAAGCGCGTCTCCGGCGTATCGGTGATCGCTCCGCCCCAACAGATGGCGACGCCGTCGGCAGCACGGGCACACAAGCCGTAGAAGGAGTCGCCGAAGTTGACGTCGACAAACGTGCCAGCGGGCGGGTCGAGCTGCCCGGCGCCGCTGATGGCAGCCTTCGAGGGCGGCGGCAGCCTTGTCCAAAGGGCACGAGAGATCGGCTGCCTGGCGGCAGCGATTTGGCCGGAAAATGATCACCGGGGTGATCACGACCGACTCTGCGCACCCACACCCACATCTGACGACATGCGGTGGCTCACCACCGCGGCGCCGTTCCGTGGCGTTGGAGTGGGGCACCTGCCCACAGAGTGGGCGAAGGCAGGACATGTAGGGGTCTGGCATGTTCTCTGATTGCAGAGGGTCGACCGAGGCCCATCCCCTCGATGCAGGAGACACGATGCAGCGCAGCCCCCGCCTTTTCATCGCCGCCGTTTTGTCCGCCACCGCCGTTTCCCCAAGCCTGGCCGCGGCGCCGGTGACCATCGGCTCCGCCGGTGCGGTGGCCCCCAGCGAGCTCGGCGTCACCGCCGTCGGCTCACGGGGCGCCAGCGAGGGAGCCCTGGCCCTGGTGCAGGCGACGTCGCCCAAGGTCCACGCCCTGTGGCGTCCCGGCCAGCCCGGCCCCTCGGTCATCAGCGGCTTGCAGGAGGCCACCGTCGGCGACACCCCCACCGCCCGGGCCCTCGACTTCGTGGCGAGCCACCAGGCGTTGTTTGGCGTGGCGCCCACGGCGTTGCGGGTCTCGGCCGTCAGGCCCCTGCGGGAGCGCACGGTGGTGGTACTCCAGCAGCTCCAGACCATCGACGGCGTCGCCGTTGACGTGTGGCACCGCACCATGGCCATCACCATCGACCAGCGTGGTCGGGTCATCGCCGTCAGCAACGACACGAGCCCGGCTGGTTCCGTGGCCCGCGCCACCATCGGCCTCGACGCCGCCCACGCCCTGGCCCTGCAACCCGGTGAAGGGGGCAGCAAGGATGGCACCCGTGTCGTCGTCGTCGGCGGCGCTGGCGCCTTCGAGGCCGCTGTCTTTCAGGTCGCCAAGCTCGGCACCTTCGACGCTGTCGAAGTCGTCATCAACCTGCATGACGGCACCGTGTCGTCCCGCCAATCCGCCGTGCGCCGCTGAGCGATGAGGAACCCCACCATGAAAAAGATTTCCATGCAGACCTCCATCTCTTCCCTGCGTTCGGCCCTCGCCCTCGGCGCCGTCGCGTCGATGTCCCTCGCCGCCGGCTGCCCCGAGCCCACCGCGGTGACCGAAGACAAGCCCCCCGTCGAGGAGCCCCCTGACGTCACCAATCTGGCCAACGTCTTTCCCCACGACCCCATCACCGACAACCAGACCGCCGTCGAGGTGACCCTGGCGGCCCCCACCTCCAGCGACGGCACCTTGACCAACGACTTCGTCAATGCCCTCAACTGTCTGCAGGTCCCCGGGGGCCCGACGGTGTTTGGCTTTGCCACGGTGTGTCTTGAGGACAGCACCGCCGTCCCCGACGACGACGGCAGCTACCGTTCGGTGGTGCCACCGACGTCGTTCAGCGACGCGCAAGACGCCTTTGCGCAGGTGCAGATGTACCACCACGTCAACATCATCCACGACTACTTCAAGGACAGCTTCGAGTTCACGGGCCTCGATTTCCCCCTCGACGCCGTCGTGAATCTGTCGATCAACGTCCAGGGCGCCTGGCAGGCGTTTGAGAACGCGGCCTTCATCCCCGAGGCGTCGTTCGCGGCCTTTGGTCTGCCCGCCCGCGACAACGGCGCCATCATGTTTGGCCAGGGTGGCACCGTCGACTACGCCTACGACGCCAGCGTCATCTACCACGAGTACACCCACGCCATGATTGGCCCCGACCGCATGAACGCCGTCGGCGCCAAAGGCCACGGTCTCGACAACACCGCCGGCGCCATGAACGAGGGCCTCGCCGACTACTTTGCGTCGACGGTTCTTGAGGACGGCTTCCTCGGTCACTACGCCCTGGGCACCCTGGGCCGGGACCTCGAGAGCCCGCGCTCCTGCCCCGCCGACCTCACCACCGAGATCCACGCCGACGGCAAGATTGTCGGCACCGCCCTGTGGGCCGTGCGCACCGCCCTGGGGGCCGCCGTCGCCGACGAGCTGGTGTTCAATGCCGTGCAGAACGCCACCGCCGAAACCGGCCTCGACGAACTGGGCGAGCTGCTGCGCGCCGAAGCCGTCGCTGCCGGCGTCGACGCCACCGTCGTGCCCATCCTCACCAGCCACGGCATGATCGGCTGTGAGCGCGTCAAGCCCTGGGTCGCCGTCAACTTCGCCGCCACCGCCGAGCAGGTGCCCCACCAGGTGGAAGGCAAGGACAACGCCCAGGGCGGCTTCGCCGACGGCATGCCCGGCTACCACCAGTGGTCGGTGGACGTCCCCGCCGGCAAGTCCGTGGCCTTGAGCTGGGGCATGAACCCTCCCCAGGGCTTCGGTGGCGGCGGCGCCCTCGGCCCCCTGCACCTTGCGGTGCGCAAAGACAGCGCCATCGACGTCGCCTTTACCGGCGCCGTCACCGCCGATGGTGTCGTCGACAACGCCCCCCTCGCCAACAATGCCCAGTCGGTCACCCTCACTGGCAATTGCGTCCCCGCCGCCGGCGGCCGCATCTTCCTGCTCTTCATGAACCCCAACGCCGGTGGCCAGGGTGTGGCCACCATGGGCATCTCCCTGGTGGACGCCCCCGCCGATGGCGCGGTGGTCAACAGCTGCGACTGACCCCGCCCGCAGGGTGCTCCTGACGACGTCGCCGTGGTTTCGACCCTGGCGACGTCGTCGCGTTTCCAGGCCTCCCGCCGGATGGCACCCGTCTTGCGTTGAAGCCCCCAGCGAACCGCGGCTGCGGTTGTGATCTGGGAGGACCTCCATGCACGCCGACGACGTCATTGCCTCGTTCCCGCCGGCATTTGGCGCCTACCTGCATGTGCCATTCTGCACGCGCATCTGTCCCTTTTGCCCCTACAACAAGGTGCCCGACGACCAGGCGTTGGCCTCCCGCTACTTCGCGGCGCTTCGCCGCGAAGTCGACAGCTACGTCGCCGCGATGCAGCAACGGCCGTTCACGTCGCTGTATGTCGGCGGCGGCACGCCGACCCTCCATCTCGATGGCATCGCCCGCGCCATCGACAGCCTGAGCGTGACTGGCGAACGGGCCATCGAGGTGCTGCCGACCCATGCCACCCCCGAGCGCCTTGCGACGCTGGCGGCGATGGGCTTCACCCACATCAGCCTCGGGGTGCAATCGTTCAATGACGACGTGCTGCGGCACCTGAAACGCCCCACCACTGCTTCCGACAACCTGCGCGCGGTCGCCAACGCCAGCGGCCGCTTCGCCTGCGTCGACGTCGACCTGATCTTCGACGTGGCGGCCGAACGGCAAGACGTGTTCCTGGCCGATGTGGAGCGGTGCTTCGCGGCGGGGGTCGATCAGCTGTCGACGTACCCGCTGATGCGCTTTGGCTACACGCCATTTGGCAAGGGAGGCCACGACGCCCGCACCGAACATGAAGCCTTGGCCCGCGCGGCCGAACTGGCCCGTCACTGGGGCTACGAGCGGCGCTCGGTATGGACCTTCCACCGGCCATCGTCGCCGTCGTACACGTCGATCACGAGGCCGGCGTTTCTGGGCCTCGGGGCCGGCAGCGCGTCGTTCACGGGGGAATCGTTCCTCGTCAACGAATTCGCCCTGCCCCGCTACCTGGCACGCCTCGACGCAGGCAAGCTGCCCATCGCCCGCGAGTTTCACCTGCCGCGCGCCGCCGCTGCCGCCTACACAGCGTTCTGGCAGACGTATGCCGGCCGCCTGGACCCATCGCTGCTGCGCACCATGTACGGCCCTGGCGCTGCCACCGTCGTCACCGGCCTGTTTCGGGCCCTGGGCGTGGCCGGTCTCGCCCAGGCCGGCGAGCGCGGCTTCACGCTGACGCCACGGGGCCTCGACGGCTTCCATGACCTGGAGCGATTCGTCACCTACGCGTTCATCGAACCCCTGTGGGAGGAGATGCTCGGTGGTGAGCCCGGCAGCGCTGCATCCCCAGACAGCGACATCCCCCGCTGGGTGCGCACATCGCCACCCACCGCCCGGCGCCTGTTCGCGATGGCGCGCCGGCTGTTTGAGCAGCGAGCCGGGCCGGGCCCGGCGCGAGCAGGGCGCCCCCTGGCCGTCGTTGACGGCGCCGCGTTCGACGGCACGATGCAGCCATGACCGCCCCATCGACCCTCGCATCTGCACGACCCCTGCCCCTGCTGTTGGCAATGCTGCTCGGCGGCAGCGCCTGCGGGGGCGGCCCACCCACCATCGAGCTCGGCGAGGGTGAAGGCGAAGGTGAAGGTGAAGGCGAGGGGGAAGGCGAGGGCGACGTGCCGCTCATCGAGGCCAGCAACGACACCTGTGGGTCCCCCATCGTCCTTGCCGATGGGGTGGCCTTCGCCATGCCCGGCTTCACCGCCACCACCAGCCGCCACAACTGCAGCGCCACCAACGAGGCTGGCGACGACGGCATCGAAGACATCGCGTTTTCGTTCGTGCTGTCGTCCCCAAGCACCGTGCGCCTCACGGCCGACGGCGATCAGGGCGATGGCGAGAGCTATGCGTCGCCGACGTTGACGCTGTTTGACACGCCCCTCTGCACGTTTCCCCAGACCAAGGTTGTCGACGACCGCACCTGTGTGGGCGACGGCCTGACCTTCGACGGCCCGACGGTGATGACGGTGAGCGGCCTCGAGGCCGGCACATTTTTCGTCGTCGCTGAAACCTTTGGCGACCTGTCCCCCTTCACCATCACCCTCGACGTCACTCCCTGAAGTCCTCCATTCAGGGCCAAGGCCGAGGGTGGCTTCATCTGCCGGTGGCAGCGGTTCGACGGCGGCCCTTGTTGTCAGTGTCGGCAGTGGTGTCGTCGGGTGCAGGCTTTCTCTTCGAAGCACCGGGCGTGAGGCCAATGCCAGCCGCCGGCTGATCCAGGTTCCACACACAGAGCCGATCCCCGACGACGACAAGACGCGCGCCATCGCGGGACAGCAGGCACTCGGTGATGCCATCAAGGTGGATGTGCCGTTGCACCCCATCGGCGCTCGCGCTCCGCACGTCGACGGCCTTTTCGCTCACCGTCACGTAGCGGTCGCCCTGGCTGGCAATGCCCCCCCACTGCTCGCACAGCACTCGGCTCCTGTGCGTGGTCAGATCGAGTTCTTGCGTCCTGCCGTACCAGTCGTCGTAGAGCAGCGTATCAGCGGGACCGAAAGACACATGGTGCACCTGCGGGCCGTCCGCCAAAAGAGGCTGTCGCGCATCGAGATCCAGCACGGTCAGGAGTTTGTTCTGGTCGAGCACCGCAAGCCATGCACGGGTCGGGTGAAAGACGACCTCCGACGCGATGAACAGCGGGCCTGTCTCGTGGCGCATCACCACGGAGCCGTCGTCGACCCGGCGCACGCAGAGGCGCGCGGGCTCGGCCGCGGCGTTGTCGCCGAAGGTCTCCCAGAAGGCGACCAGCGCGAGGTCCGGCGAGAACGCGGCGGAGGCCCAGCGCCGAGGCCCTGAGCCGGCGCGGCCACCGAGTTGGACGCAGCCGCGCTGCAGGTCGTGGGCGCAGGCGGTGACCCCACTGTTGGCCAGCTCCCAGGTGAACATCGCGCCGCTGTTGACCACGAAGCGCAGTCGATCCCCCGTGTCGTCGGCGCTGGCGACGATGACGGCGTGCCACACGTTGCGATCTCCGCCCACCGCGTGGGTCGCGGTGGCGATCTCCGTTCCGGTCGCGGCGTCGCAGCAACGGAGCACGTAGCCGTCGGGGGAGGGATCGGCCGTAAACAAGCAACGGCCGTCGCCGCTCAACGCGACGACGCCGTGTTCCGCCGACGCCGCCACCCAGTCCGGCAGGTCCAGGTCCTTCCAGGTGTCGAGCCACTTCTTGTAGGTGCTCGTCGACAACCCCGCCGCCTTGCACGCCTGCGGAGCAGTGTGGCCCTGCGCGAGGCCGCTCCGCACGGCCACCAACTTCTCGCACACCCGCGCCACTGTGTACTTCGCCACGTCAGCCTCCCCGGTCGTGGAATCATCCGCGAACAAGAAGGTAAGGCCAATTTCCGGGACTGGGCAACGTGACGTCAGAGACCGTCATCGCGCTCTGGCGTGACGGCACCTCGCGGAATCGACCGACGGCGACGACCGTATCTCCGTCGACGTTCATCCCTGGGCTCTTGCCCTTCAGAGCATCGGCGGCTCGTCGGGGGCGATGCTGATGCGGACCTCGGCGAGGCCGCGGTCGATGATCCCCAGCTGCCGCGCCGCCGTTCGCGAGAGATCGACGATGCGGCCATCGACGTGGGGACCCCGGTCATTGACGCGGCAGCGCACGGTGGCCCCGGTGCTCGTGTCCTCCACGAGGAGGATGGTGCCAAAGGGCAGGCTCCGGTGGGCGCAGGTGAAGAGCTTGGGGCGGTAGCGCTCGCCGCTGGCGGTGCGTCGGCCTGACAGACGGTTGCTGTAGACCGACGCCAGACCAACGCCGAGGCCGCTTTCGTCATCGGCCAGTGGCGGTGGTTCGACGTCGTCCGGCGCGGGGTCGACGACGACATCCGGTGCTGGTGTCGGTGTCGGTGTCGGCATCGTCGGTGATGCCGGTGTCGGTGTGGGCGTTGTCGTCGTCGGTGGTGGCGACACCGTGGCACAGGCGCCAAGGCCCGCGACGACAGCGCAGACCGCAAGGCACCGGGCAAGACGCGCTGACACCGAGCCAGGGTGCCACCTTTGGCGAGGCCATGCCCGAGCTGATACTTCGACGGCATGTCTGCACCTTCGCTGCTGGCGTTGCTGGGCCCCACCAACACCGGCAAGACCCACCTCGCCATCGAGACGATGGTGGAGCACGACGACGGCGTCATCGGCTTGCCCCTGCGGCTGTTGGCCCGGGAGGTCTACGACCGGCTCTGCCTCAAGGTGGGGCGCGAGCGCTGTGCCCTGGTGACGGGCGAAGAGAAAATCGTGCCCGACGGGGCCCGCTATTTCGCCTGCACCGTCGAAGCCATGCCCCAGAACCTGGAGCTGCGGGGCAGCACGCGGCCATTTTCGTTTGTGGCCATCGACGAGATCCAGCTCTGCGCCGATCGGGAACGGGGCCACGTCTTCACCGACCGGCTGCTCCATCGACGGGGCAGTCGCACCACCATGGTCATGGGCGCCGACACCATGGCCGAGCCCCTGCGTCGTCTGTTTGGGGATCGGGTCGTCATCGAGCGCCGGCCGCGCTTGAGTCGCCTGACCCACCTCGGCAGCAAGAAGATCTCGCGCCTGCCCCCGCGCAGCGCCGTGGTCGCGTTCTCCATCGCCGACGTCTACGCCCTCGCCGAAGACGTCCGCCACCACCATGGGGGCGCCGCCGTGGTGACCGGGGCTTTGTCGCCGTCGACGCGCAATGCCCAGGTGGCGATGTTTCAGCGGGGGGAGGTAGATGTGTTGGTGGCCACCGACGCCATCGGCATGGGCCTGAACCTCGACATCAACCATGTGGCCTTCGCCGAGCTGCAGAAGTTTGACGGCGACGATGTGCGGCCGTTGTCGGTGTCGGAGCTGGCCCAGATTGCCGGCCGGGCGGGGCGCCACACGAGCGACGGCACCTTTGGCGTCACCAACGGGCTGCAGCCCCTGCCCCGCAGCGTCATCGACGCCCTCGAGCACCACGCCTTCCCGGCGGTGACGACGCTGTGTTGGCGCAACAGCGAGCTCGACACCGACAGCCTGACGGACCTGCTGCAATCGTTGAAGGAGCCCCCCGCCAGCAAGCACTTCGGCTTTCTGGTGTCGGGTCGGCCGTCGTCGGACCTGCTGGCCCTGGAGCGGCTCGTCCACCATCCCCACATTCGCGAGAGCGTCGGCGACGACGAGCACGATGTGCTGGCCTTCTTCGAGCATTGCCAGATCCCCGACTTCGCCCGCATCGCCCCCGACGACCACGCGGCCTTGATCCTGGCGGTGTGGTCCATGACGCAGTCCGGTGGCGTCACCCCCGACTGGCTCAACGAGCGGCTGCAGCACCTCGACCGCGACGACGGCGATGTCGACACCTTGGTGGCCCGGCTGGCCCGGGTGCGGACCCTCACCTACATCGCCCACAAGAGTGGCTGGGTGCGCGACGCCGGACACTGGCAGCAGGTCACCCGGCGGGTGGAAGACCGCTTGTCTGATGCCCTGCACGAACGCCTGACCCACCGTTTCGTCGACAAGCTGCGCACGGTGGTGATGGGTGGGCGCGTCAAAGCCAACGTCGACGACAGCGGCGGCGTCACCGTGGCCGGCGAGAGCATCGGTCGGCTGGAGGGGCTGCGCTTTGTGGCCGACGGCGATGATGGCCGGGACCGGGCCCGCTTGCGGGTGACGGCGGCGGCCCGGGGCCTGACCACGTGGATGAAGGATCGGGTCGAGGCGTTGCTGGCGGCGGAGCCCACGGCGTTTGACGTCGACGTCGAGACCCTCACGGTCACCTTCGAGGGCCAGGCTGTGGGTCGCCTGGTCAAGGGGCGCAGCCGGCTGTGGCCAAAGGCCCTGCCCCTGACCGACGACACGGCCCTGGATGCCGGCGCCTTTCGGGCCCGCCTGGAAGACAAGCTGACGACGGCGGTGCGGGCCTGGGTGGAGCGCTCGCTGCCCCTGGTGTGCGCCCTCGACCCCGACCGCATGGCCCAAAGTGCCCGCAGCATTGGCCGCGCGGTGCAGGAGGGCCTCGGCCTGTGTGATCGCCATGCCATCGAACGCGAGGCCGGCGCTGTCGACGACGACGGCCGTCGCTCCCTCCGCAAGGCGCGGGTGCGGCTGGGCTTTCTCGACGTCTTTGTCGACGACGCCTTCAAGGAGCGCGCCGTCCGGGCCCGGGCAGCCCTCGTGGCTGTGTGGCAGGGGCAGACGACGACGCCGGCGTTGCCGCCGTCGGGGGTCAGTTCGTTTCTCGTCGGTGAGCGGCCGGCGGGCTTCGTGCGGGCCCTGGGCTTTCATGTGGCCGACGTTCCCGACATGCCCAAGGGTGCCCGGGCGTTTCGCGCCGACCTCGTCGACGACGTCGGCGTGCTCCTGAAGACCCTGCCGCTGCCATCGCCGGTGCCGGCCTCGGCCCTCGAGCGGCTGGGCTGCAGCCGCGAGGAATTCCTGCCCGTGCTCGGCTGGCTTGGCTACGCCCTCGACAACGATGGGCGGGTGGTTCGCCCGGGGCGTCGTCGTCCCCCAAAAACGGCGCGCCCGGCGGCACGGGCGCCGCTGGCGACGCCGTGAGTGACGCCGTGAGTGACGCCGATCCGTCGGTGCGCATTGAGGCCTGTGCCGATGACGCCCTGCTGATGACGGTGGCCGACGACGCCGGGGAAGGGGCGACGGAGCGGGTCATCTCGGCCTGGCGGGCCCTGCGCGCCCGGCGACCGGCGTGGCTCGTCAAGGCCCAGCCCGCGTTCACGAGCCTGCAGGTGGTGCTGCGCGGCGGCGCCGACCTCGATGAGGTCGAGAGGGTCCTGCGGTCCCTGCCCCTGGCTGGTGGGCTGCAGCAGGCCCACACCCACCTGGTGCCCGTGCGCTACGACGGCGCCGACCTGGGGGCGGTGGCCGAGCACGCGGGGCTCGGCAGCGACGACGTCATTCGGCTCCATGCTGATCGTCCGTACCGGTGTGCGTTTGTGGGATTTCTCCCCGGCTTTCCCTACCTGCTGGGCCTTGATGAGCGCCTCCACATGCCCCGGCTGGCGACGCCGCGGCCCCTGGTGCCGGCGGGCAGTGTGGGCATCGGCGGCAGCCAGACCGGCGTGTATCCAGCGGCGAGCCCTGGCGGCTGGCGCTTGCTCGGCACGGCCTTGATGACGTTTGCCCCCGACTGGATCGAGGCCGGCGACATCGTGGTCTTCCGCGCCACAGGCGGTGGGCCATGAGCGAGGCCGGGCCCGTCGATGCCGTGCTGCTGGTGCAGACCGTGACGGGCCGGCTGATGGTCGTCGATGGTGGCCCGCGTCAGGGTGATGTCGGCGTTGAGGACGGCGTTGAGGGCAACGGCGACGGCTGCCTCGCCGCCGACGACCGCGCCCTGTGCCTGCTGAACGCCGTCGTCGGCAATGCCTGGTGGTGCCCGGCCCTCGAGGTGCTGCCCGGTCCCTGGGCCCTGCAGGCCCTGCAGCGGGTCACCGTCGCTGTTGGTGGCGGCGAGGGCCTGCTCACCATCGACGGCGTCGCCGTGCTCCCCTGGACCGCGCTCAGCCTCGACGTCGGCCAGGTCCTGCGCGGCGGCCCCTGCAGCATCGGCCTCACCCGCACCATCGCCGTCGCTGGCGGCGTCGGCAGCGCGCCGGGCACACAACTCACCAGGGGCTCCGTCATGGCGCCACGTTTGGCGCCGCGCATGGCGACCCATGCGCCACGCATGGCGACCCATGCGCCAAGCATGGCGACCCATGCGCCAAGCATGGCGACCCATGCGCCACGCATGGCGCCCACCGCCGGATCGACCATCGCCATCGTCGCGGCACCGCCCACCGCCGACGACGTCATCGACCATCTGCAGCATCTGTCGGTGCTGCGGGTGGTGCCGGGCCATGAGCGATCCCGGTGTGGCGACGGCGCCTGGGCGGCGCTGCTGTCGACGTCGTTTGCGGTGTCGCCCCACTCAAGCCGCCAGGGCACGCGCCTTGATGCCACCACACCCCTGCCCATGCCCGTGGCACCGATGACGTCGATGCTGACGGTGCCGGTGTGGCCGGGTGCCGTGCAGGTGCCGCCGTCGGGGCAGCCCGTGATCCTCGGCGCCGACAGCACCGCCACCGGCGGCTATCCGCGCCTGGCGCAGGTCATCGCCGTCGATCGCTACAAGCTGGCGCAGCTGCGGCCGGGCGCTCTGGTGACCTTCGAGGCCGTCTCCCTGCACGACGCCCGCGCCTGGCACGCCCGCTTCGAGGAGCGCTTCAAGCCCTGATCGTCACCTGGTTGTCACACACGGGTGAATGGGCTGCATGGCTCATCTGTCGACGACGATCCGCGCCGGGCCCGCAGCCCGGACAAACGCGGCGCCCAGGTGTGTGACAGAGAAACGACAGCGCTGTGTCGACAGCCCACCCGCAATGGCACGGAATCGTTGCCGGTGGATGGCGGCTCCCCACGATAGCCATGGGCCATGCAGCGGAGACCGTTCGCTGCGGATGTTTTTCCAAGCCCCGAGGTTGTCATGCGCCAGCTGTCGATCGCTCCTCGTCCCCTCACCCTGCTGATTCCCGGCCTCGCCTTGTCGGCGTTGGTGGGCTGCCCGGCGGCGGAAGTGCCCCCCGAGACCGCCGGCTTCACCTGTGACGGCGACCTCTGCACCGTCACGGGTCCCATCCTGACCGACACCACCTTCACCGCCGACAAGAAGTGGGTCCTCAAAGGCGGCGTGTTTGTCGGCGACGACACCGACCCCACCGCCGCCCCCACCACCCTCACCATCGAGCCCGGCACCACCATCTTTGGCGACACCGCCACCGTGTCGTTTCTGCTCATCACGCGCGGCAGCACCATCAACGCCGAGGGCACCCGCGAACAGCCCATCGTCTTCACCTCCGCCGGTGACGTCGGCAGCCGCGCCCGCGGCCAGTGGGGGGGCCTCGTCATCAACGGCCAGGCCCCGGTCAATGGCTGCTCGGGAGACCCCTGCACCCTGACGGGCGAGGCCGGCACCGGCACCTACGGCGGTGCCAACGCCGACGACAACAGCGGCGTCGTCAAGTTCGTGCGGATCGAGTTCCCCGGCAAGCTCATCGACGACGAGAACGAACTCAACGGCATCGCCCTGCAGGGCGTCGGCGCGGGCACCACCCTGGACTTCATCCAGGTCCATATGGGCGCCGATGACTGCGTCGAGTTCTTCGGCGGCACCGCCAACGCCAAGCACATCGTGTGCACGGGCAGCGGCGACGACAACCTCGACTGGACCTTCGGCTGGGCCGGCAAGGTGCAGTTCTTGATCGCCCAACAGCATGCTGACGCTGGCGAGCGCGGCATCGAAGCCGACAACAACGAGGACAACTTCGCCCTCACCCCCATCTCGAACCCCACCATCTCCAACCTGTCCCTCATCGGCCTGTCGGCGGAAGCCAAGGAAGGCATCAAGCTGCGCCGGGGCACCAAAGCCTCCATCCACAACGCCGTCATCGTCGGCTTCGACAAGTGCGTCGACATCGACGACGGCGACACCTTCACCAATGCCGCCGCCGGCGACATCGTGGTGAGAAACAGCGTGTTTGATTGCGATTCGGTCTTCTCGGTCAAGGCCGACGACCCCGCCACCACCGATGTCAACGAGGCCGACCCCGCCACCGCCCTGACGTCCTACCAGGCGATCCTCGAGGGCACATCCGGCAACACCGTCGACAACGATGTCCTCGAAGGCGCCCTTGACGTCACCACCCCCGACTTCCGCGCCAAGACCGGCGCCGCTGCCGCTGCCGGCGCCGTGAAGCCCGCCGATGCCTTCTTCGACGACGTGGCCTTTCGCGGCGCCGTCGGCAGCGATGACTGGACCGCGGGCTGGACCGCGTTTCCCGCCAACTGACCGCCCGCCGCGAGGGACCCCGCCAGGTGCGGGGTCCCTTTCGGCTTGTCCGTCATGCCCGTCATGCCCGACCTGACCGCTCGACCTGACCGCTCGACCTGACCGCTCGACCTGAC
>Ga0247834_1001189_pt1 | contig 46670 bp, 28 predicted proteins | sample LaCruzMarch2015__8_FD_187118 | JGI IMG/M metagenome (GOLD analysis project Ga0247834, IMG submission 187118) | Freshwater microbial communities from meromictic Lake La Cruz, Castile-La Mancha, Spain - LaCruzMarch2015_12m | ecosystem: Environmental > Aquatic > Freshwater > Lake | place: Spain... | reverse complement strand
AGCAGCGCGACTGCCTTGTCCTTGAACTCTTGAGTGTATCGTTGGTAGATCTTCTGGCTCATGTGTATGTGTTGGATTCCGGTTACTGCTGGTCCAGGAAACTCGCACACCTCAATCCTTCATTTGCACGGGCATCATTCATGCAGCAATAAAACGGTTCTCGACTTTTCACAATATCGAGAGCGGTATCAAGATCAGATTAAGCCTCGGGTTCTGCTTGAAGAAGTTCTTTCGAAACATCAGCTTTTGTTTGTAGGATTTGGTTTTGGCGATGCTGCTATCTGCTCAATTTTGGCATCTTCCGCTGCAAACTTTCTTCATCGTGAAGATGAGGAGCGCCACGCTGCACTTTTACCATTTGAATCGCCACATGGGTTGGATTCGACAGAAAGGTATATCGAAGCGTTGAAGGCGATGTTCAAAAAAAAGTATGCCGTGCGAGTGCATTTTTTCCCGACTCAATTGAAACCAACCCACAAGAAAATTGGAGAATACTCGCCTCCCTTCGACTCACATAGCAACATTCTCAGGTACTTCGTTCCGCACTTGATCAAAGATACTTCAACAATCAACGATCCAGATAAGTTATGGGAAACTCATTGCAAAAAATTGAGAGCAAAACTTGGCAGCGGTTTGTTTGCTTCAAATTTCCAAACTAATGACGTTTATATCGTGATTCGCTCTGATCTTGAAATTACGGAACCGGGCAAACCAATCACTCTTAAAAACTTCAAAAAAGATTTGAGTTCGCTTGGCTTGTCACGGCTAAGGATATTGACCAAACACCTTGATGCACTTAATGAACCGCTGACGGATGAAGAGGAAAAGCCGCATCTTATTTACGATGCTGATGATTTATTCAAACGGCAGGATAAAGCATCTGCGTTTTGCTCATACAAAGTGCAAGCCACGAAAGCTGTCGATTTAGTGAAGCGCTTCCAAACACGTTTCTTCTCACCCAATGAAACTCAGCCTGAGGGGCTTTCATCCAGGGCTGTGCCATGCGATAACGGCAGGTTAGGCGAAATTAAAAAATCTATTATCCCTGGAACGATGGCATGTGGAACTTGGGAGCTGACACACGAAGATTCAGTGGACATTGAGATTGCAATTGAACATGGGGCATCCCCGCTGTTTACGCCAAGCAGTAAGACTCCCTTTAATGTCCGCTTGGTTCCAACCATCTCTGAAAAGATCGAAGAGCATGAATGGAGCAAATTCCGCGAAATCATCGCCAAAGCGCTAGGTGATGTGAATTATGCGTCTTACGTCAATGTAGATGTTTTGGAGGAATATGAGTCACTAACGCTATCCAAAGAAAATGGGCTTGTCACTGGAAGCGCCAAAACTGAGGTTCATTTGGCATATGTCGGCCCATTTTCCTACGTCCGGCTGGCTGCTAGTGGAAAGATCAATCCTTTGGCGACACGACTTTCGGGTGCGAATCACTCATCTGCAGAATATTACTCAGTCGCGGTCGTGCGAGAGTCATTCGATGGGGATGTAATGACATTGAGTGAATTGGCAAAGCCGAGGAATGGTAAATCGCCGCTTCAATTCTGGTTTGGGCCCAAGTTCTCGACATCTGGTTTTCTTGCACCCTTTGTCGATCTAATGCGTCGTGGCTTTTGCTTTGGTGAAGAGAATGATGTTGATGGCTCATTACCAGTAAGTTTTGGGTTTAAAGGGGAAAATAAATCTGAGCTTGGCGTGGCAAAGTTTAATGAGTCCCATACCGAATTATTGAATTCCCTCCGTGATAATGAAGACGCAACCAACATCGTTGCCTTTGTTGATAGCGATATGCTCCGAGAGTGGCGCAAACAAAAGGAAAACATTAATGTCCAGTTGCGAGTGTTGTGGATATCCAACATTGCCTTACCTGCGTATCCATGGGTTGTGAATAGGATGTTAGTCAACCTTCCGACGGCGCATGCGCTTACCCAATGCATTACTACAGATGAAGGAGAGAAAAATGCGATGAGTCAGTTCTTAAGCGATTCGAAAAATGAAAAAATTAGCAGATTATTTGGAGGTGCTGAGCGCTTTTCAAAAATTGGTATCACCGGAATTTATAATCCGGTCCGAGAACTGCTAACTGAAGCCGTTGCATTTGCTCAAGGGCCGAAGATGGCAGACGAAAAATTTGCACAAAAACTGATGCCTGAAGAGAATTGGCTGCCAATTCACCTCCAGTCCTAAAGTGTCACGCTCTCTAAAAAATGAAATCTGATAAACCTGATCAGTCGCGTCGACTCCGCTCCCAAGCAAACGACCTCAAACGACCTGAAGCGGAGCTTGCTCGCGAGATGGGGCTGAGTTTGCAGGAGGTGGAGAGTGTCCTCTGTGGCGAGGCTTCGGGCGAAACCACACACCGTTTTCTTCTACGCATGGGTGAGGTCTATCCGGTCGATCCGGGCGAACTCATGGTGCCCGTGGATGACAGCGATGCGGGCGTCAACGTGATGAAGCGGGATGCGTCTGCCAAGTCCTCCCGCATCACCTACCGGAAGAACAGCGCTGGGGAGCGCACGGCGTATTACGAGTATTGGGATACGGCGATGATGCGGCTGGGGCCGTTCCTGCCGGAGCTGATCCGGCAACTGCGGGAGACGAAGACGCCTGATCCGCTGAACCCTGAGGTGGCTTACAATGAGGGGCATCTGAATCATCAATACACCTTCTTCACCGGGCCGATCAATTTCTACTACGACCTGAACGGGACGAAGCATTGCCTGGAGTTTCAGCCGGGGGATTCGTGCTACTGCACGCCCTGGTGGCCGCACACCTTCACCACGCGGGACCGGAAGGCGCACTCTTGGATCGTGGCGGTGACGTATGGCGGGGATGTTCGTCGGGCGCAGAAGGAAATTTATCAGCTCCGGTCCCGGATGCGGCACTACCGGCTGGACACGCGGCGCATTGAACGCGGGACAGGGCAGTTGATCCGGCACCACTTTGAGAACGAGTGCCTGACGTGGGCGGAGTTTGATCTGCGGGCGCAGCGTCTCGGCTGCGCCATCCGGGCAGCGCGCGCACTGGATGAAACTGCCGCCAAATCCCCATCTGAACTGGAGGAGTGCGCCGCCGTGCTCGGGGTGCATGTGAGTGATCTGATGCTGGTGGACTACAAACCGGAGCTGGAGGTGCCCTTTACCCGGTTCCGCGAGGAGGATGGCTACGATTACCCGAATGAGCCTTCGCGTTTGTATCGCCTCTACGCCCTGGCGAGAAGCCCGGCCTTTCCGACCATGAAGGGTTTCAACCTGCATGTGCATGGGGAGCTGGCGGACTTGGAGACTCAGGGCTGGGACACAGGTCTGCACAGCTACGTCTATAACTACGGAACCGAGCCTGTGACCTTTTGGTGGAGCCGTGAAGGCGAGATGCGTCAGGATCGCCTGGAGCCGGGGGATTCCGCCTGCATCCAGCCCTGGGTGAAGCACGCCTTTGGCCGCGCCGAAGGCGCAGGCATCGGCCAACTCTGCCTGATGCGTGCCGCCGGAGCCGTGAACCAAGCGGTGCAGAAGGAGATGTCCTACATGTCCGAGAACAGCCGCCTGTATTGCGAAGACCGGCGGTGGTTTAGTTGATCTCTCTTCTCCACGCACCGGAACCTATGGGCAAGGTATTCGTCAGTTATCGCCACGGCTCCGAGTCTCGGAACAAACGCATACGAGAGTTCGTAGAGCGCCTAATTGCGCTTCGGTTTGATGTGCTTTTCGATGATCCTCTTTCCAAGCAAGGTGGACCTGACTCGACGTGGCATGAATGGAGCTACAACGCGGCCAGAAATACAGAAAGGGTTTTGATTGCTGGTAGTGCTGAATGGTTTCAGATAGCGAACATGTCAACGCCTCCCGCCAATGTGAGGTGGACCCCGGCGTTCGGCCAGGATTGCGAGAAATTAAGCGATAGCGGTCATGTCTGGGGCGGGATTGGTTTCGTTCTGGGAGGGCGGCTGCGCAAGGGGCTTTGCACCGCGTTTTGAGCTGTTGTGAGCAAGGAGGCGAGCGTAGCGAGCCGAGTTGTTCACAACAGCTCAAAACGCGGTCGCCGCCGGGGGCGGGCGGGTGCTACGCGGCCATTCGCACCTCCTGCACAATGGCTTTGATGATGGACTTCTTGGGGCGATACGCTTCGTCGGGTGTGCTGTTGCCCAACTCCTGATGGGGACGCCAGGTGTTGTATTGTTTCATCCATCGGCTCACGCCGGTCTCCAGCGCGGCCACCGTCGCGTACTCGCGCAGGTAGATGTCCTCGTATTTGATGCTCCGCCAAAGCCTCTCGATGAACACATTGTCCATCCACCGGCCTTTGCCATCCATGCTGATTTGCACGCCCCATTCCTGGAGCTTGCCCGTCCACTCCTGGCTGGTGAACTGGCTGCCTTGATCTGTGTTGAAGATCTCCGGCACGCAGCCTGCTCGTGCCTTCGCACGTTCCAAAGCAAGGAGGCAGAGCGCCACATCCATCGTGTTGCTCACGGCCCAGCCCAGCACGCATCGCGTGTGCCAGTCCATCACCGCGCACAGGTAGGCGTGGCCTCGCGGCATTGGCACATAGGTGATGTCGGCGCACCACACCTGATCAGCACGCTCGATCTCCAGCTTGCGCAGCAGGTAGGGATAGATGCGGTGCGTCTTGTCTGGGATGCTGGTGCGCGGCTTGCAGTAGATGGCCTCCACGCCCATCAGCCGTCGCACTCGCTGTAGCTTCTTGCGGTTGATCGTGATGCCGTGATCGCGCTCCAGCACGGTGACGAGCCTGCGCGTGCCCAGGCACGGATCACGCAGGTAAATCTCATCAAGGATGCGGCAGAGCCGTTTCTCCTGCGGCTTGGGTGCCACCGGCTTGTAACGGAGGCTTGAGCGTGAGACGCCCAGCAGTTTGCAACGGGTTCTCATGCTGAGTTGCGGGTGTTGAGTTTCGATAAGGTCGGCAACTCGCTCCACACTCCGAGTTGCTTGGATTTTTTTACCACATAATCGAGTTGGACGGTGAGTTCACCGATCTTGGAGTGCAGGTCGGTGCGCTCCATGCTGAAGTCTTCGATCTCGCGGCTTTTGCCGCTCTCGAAGACGCTTCCCGCTTGCTCGCTGAGGAGCTTCTTCCACTCAGACACCTGACCTGGATGGATGCCAAACTCCTTGGCGATTTGTTGCACGGTTTTGATGCCCTTGAGGGCCTCCAAAGCCACGCGGGCCTTGAATTGAGAGTCATGTCTTTTGCGTTTGGTTTTCACTGTATTGGTTTGGGTTCGGGGTATCGTACCCAGACCACAACCACTATAATCGCATCACTTCACTACTGGCCCGAATTTCGGGGTCCACCTCAATGGTCGTGGAGTCTGGAGCGAGGCTTATGCGATAAAACAACGCTTGTTCAATCCACGCCCTGATGAACCGAGCGCAATCGAAGCAATGCGCATCGTGATCTTTGACGATGCAGACACCCAACACATTTCCGATGTCTTCTCCGGACTTCCGTATCTGCACGCGGAAAATGGTTTTGATCGGGTGATCGCTTGGCTTGGCAAACCTCTCGTGCTGCCGACGTCCACGGAACCCAGTGCGGCTCACTTGGTTCATCCGGCCCAACGATCCAACCTCCCTCAGCGCCAGCCATTCTTCGGGAGGAAGCGCTTCTTGGAGAAAATTGCGGAAGCCATCAGCCCCGCCTCCAAATCGTGGGGTGTTCTCATCTATGCCCGTGGCGGCCTGGGTAAAACATCGCTCGCGGTCGAAGCAGCCTGGAACACTTCCCCAGGACTTTTCCAGCGCATCATCTTTCTTTCGGCGCGGCAACAAGTCTTTGATGACGACGGGCCTCGACCTGCTGTGCAGCCCCTCTCCGACTGGCTCGACCTGCTCAATCACTGCGCCAAGCAGTTGGGGCAGCCGGACATCATGAAAGCTCCTGTGGAGGAGCGTTCCGGCTTGATATTGGCTGCCGTCGCTGCCCAACCAACGCTATTGATCCTCGATAACCTTGAAACGCTGGATGAATCTGATCGCAAGGCCGTCCTCAATTTTCTGGAGGCCCTCCCAAGTCATTGCAAGGCGATTCTTACCTGCCGGAAAGCCTTCGGTAATAGTCGCCAGATGCTGCCCTTAGAGCGGCTTGATGAAGCCGATGCGCTTGAGCTTCTCGATGATCTCCTGGGGCCGGTGCCTGTCCAGGACAGCGAACAACGCGAGAAGCGTTTGAAACTCCACAAGGAAACCCAAGGGAATCCGCTTCTGCTGCGATGGACCGCAGGCCAAATCGGTAATCCCCGAAGCCCATGCAAGACGTTAGACGATGCGATTGAGCATCTTCGCAGTTGTCCGAAGGACCAAAACGATCCCTTGGAATTCATCTTCGGCGACCTTCTCGCCCAATTTACGCCGGAGGAACTGCGAGTCGTCGCCATACTCAGCTATCCAGAGGAACCTATCTCTCTTGCCGCCATCGCCGAGATCAACGGTTTGGACGAATCAGCGACTCGACAAACTCTCAATGTGCTCACAAAGCAATCCATTGTTGTTTCACATGAGAGCGATCAATATTTCGATTTGATCCCGATGGTGGTCGTTTTTATCAAGCGTGCCCGACGTGCTGCGGTTCTACAGGCAGGCGAGAACTTGGTGTCGCGTGCTTTTGATCTGATCCAAAAAAACGGAGGCATCAAATACGATGCATTCTCGGTGATCGAGAAAAATTGGAGTTCCATCTCTCCTGCTCTACCCTTCTTTATTGAGGTGGATATGGATCGGCTCCAGAAAGCTCAAGCGCTATTGTATCGCTTCTTTCATACCAGTGGGCGGTGGGATGAATGGTTTTGGTTTGAGTCTCAACTGGAAGAGAAGGCAGTGAAGGAAGGAGCCTTTTTTACCGCAGGGTGGGCGGCCTTTTCCATCGGCTGGTGTTCAATACTGCGGGGGCAATACAAGGAGGCGCTAGCTGCTGCTGAACGGATTGACAACTATCTTCCGAATGTCACACATTACCCGGAAGGTCCGCCAAATGAACTGAAAGCTGCAGTAACACGGTTGCGAGGACACGTCGCACGATTGAAAGGAGATTACGAGAGAGCAATCAAGTCTTACGGTGAAGCTCGAAACATTGATGAAGCCGACTTCCACAACCCAAGCGTCAGCGAAAATCAAAGGAATACCAGCCAACACAATGTAGCATTGAACTTGAACTGGCTGGCTATTACAAAAAGGCGCAAAGGCGACCTCGCTGGTGCAAAGAGGGATGCAAAAGAGGCTCTAAGCATATCAAATTCCGTGATCGCGGAAGATGGAACGAAAGGCTACAGGGAAGGAAGGGCTACGGCGATGAGCGTTCTCATAGGAGTCGCGGTGGACCAAAAGAAGTGGGGGCATGCAATCCAGCTCGCCAAGGAGACCCTGGAACTGGCTGAGGGGGTGAGGCGGGAGGAGCTGATCGCACAGGTTTGCCATGAGTATGCCAGGGCATTGAAGGGCACTGGGCAAACATCTGAAGCAAAAAGCCACGCCGAGAGGGCGGTGAAAATCTTCACCCGCCTTCGATCACCCGAACTCGCAACAGCCAAGGGCACGCTTGCTGAGTGTGAAGTGGCATGGGTGCCTGCATAAGCCTTGCCCTGCGGACGAGTTTCCGAGCACGTTGTTCACATCCTCCTGAGCCTATGCCTCAGTCGGTTTGACGCAAATTCCCCAGCCAAAACCAATGCAGCACTTGTGAGCATCAACAGGAACATCTCATCGTAAAGATCGCGAACGCGGGCATCCATGATCCAGTAGCCGAGAGAGGAAATGCCCAACATGCCGAGCGTCACGGAATCCCGGACGCAGGTTTCCCAGCGGTAGAACCAATACGCCATGCCTCTGCCGAAGGCGGCGGGGGCGGCACCGAAGACGAGGACCTGCATACGGCCGGCACCAAGCACGGCCTGTGCCTGCAAGGCCCCGCGATCCGCGTTTTCCAGCAACTCACTGTAGAGACGGCCCATCACGCCGATGTTGTGAATGGAAAGGGCCGCGATGGCCGCCCAGCCGGTCGGCCCCCAGAGCGCGATGAAGAAGAAGGTGAGCAAATACTCCGGCAGCCCACGGCAGAGCATGAAAAGCGTGCGGGTGAGCAGGTAGGTGGCACGCCAGAAGGCACGGACAGCCAGACCAGGCTGCGGAAGCGCGACGTCCATGAACTGCGGTGTGGCAAAGGGCCGTGCCGCCCAAGGGGCGAGAACCACGGAGACGACAAAGGCAACCGCTGCAGACGAGAACGCGAAGAGCAACGTGCTCCAAAGGCCGGGAAGGGCTTTGACGGTGAGCAAGGAAACCAGCCATTCCTTCATGTCGCCACTTCCCGCAGCCTGCCAGGGGCGGGGAACGAGATCCGAGGCGAATCTCTCCAACACAATAAGTCTGCCGGGGGCAACGAGCTTCAAGATGCCATCCCAGAACTCACCTGAGAGCCAGGCAAGAAGGGTCAAGGCAAGCAACCCCCAACCCGTGAGGAGGAGGAAGCGGTTTGACCGGCGCGAGGCACGAAGGTCTGCCAGGGAGAGTGGTGCGGTGGTAGTCATGGCAGTCACTAGTTTCTAACGACCAAATGCTTTCTGACCGATCCGCTCCAGAGATCGAAGATGATGCAGAGGCCCAGCATGACATAGAGGCAGGTCCAAACCTCCCGATATTGGGCGTTTTCAAAAGAGAGGCGGAGGAAGTTGCCAAGGGTGGGTATGCCCAGAAACCCCATCACAGCGGAGGAGCGAATCCCGGTCTCAAGCCGATACATGAGGTAGGCGATTAGGTCTGGAAGGGTGCGAGGGATCAACGCCAAAAAGAAGACCTGCTCCCGACTGGCTCCCAGCCCGCGATAGGAGTCGATCACCCCAGAGGGAACTTCATCGATCAGTTCGGCGAAGATTTTCCCGATGATGCCGGCATACGGCAGGGCGATGGCAAAAACCGCCGTAAAGGGATTCAGACCGATGGCTGCGAGAAAGAAGACAGCCCACAAAAGCTCATGAATGGAGCGCACCAGCGCCATCCCACCCCGAACCACTGGAACGATGGCTTTCTTCAAGGCTCGCGTGAGAGGCGTCGTCCCCGACGACCCCTCCCAGAAGGTGGAAGACGCGAGGGCACCCAGAGGCAAGCCCAGCGCAATCGCCAAGGAGACGCCTACAAGCGCAAAGCGCAGCGTCTCCCATGCCGCGCCAGCAATCTTTGCCAAGAAAAGCGGGCTGCCCTCGGGGGGAGGTCTCTCATAAGTCCAAGCGGGATGCAATGCACCGGAAAGGAATCGCTTGGAAAGTGCAATCCCCCCGTCTGTCGTGCCCAGCTCTGTCCAGTGCAGGTCGAGAAGCCAGATGGCGGTCAACCCAGCGCCCAAGATGCCCAAGACGGCCCAGCGGCGTGTTCCGCCGAGCGCACTGCGAACGGGGGATCTGAGTTCAGCGGCCATAGATGGTGTTTGCAACCTCGTCAGACAAATCGGCGGGTGATCCATCAAACACCACCTCAGCCGGAAGCCGCTGACCATCAGGGCCGCGAGGTGCTTTCAAGGCGATGACGCGTTCGAAATAGCCAGGGTGACGGACTAGATCAAGGTCATGCAACGAGGCAATGAGGGTGGCATTCTGGCTACGGCAGATTGAGGTCAGCAGGGCGAGTATCTCGTGTGCTGTGACGGGGTCGAGACTAGCAACCGGCTCATCGGCAAAGACCGCCTCTGCATTCTGAAAGAGTGCCCTGGCAATCGCCACCCGCTGCTGCTGGCCGAGCGACAGGGAATCCAGGCGTTCGAAGAGCTTTTCCGGTATGCTGACTTTCGCGAGCACGTCGAGAACTGCCTGCTGAAGCTCCATGGAAGGAATGAAGAAGTCACGCAAGGCTCCCCAGAAAGACTGTCTCCCATAAGCACCCGCGAGGACATTCCGCAGCACGCTGAGGTTTCCGATCAATCCATGGTTCTGGAGCACAAAGCCGATACGGCTGCGCAATAGCTTCAAACTGGCCTCATTGAGCGAGTCCACCTCTTGTCCCAAGGCGCACACTCTGCCTTCGCAAGCCTGGTTCACACCATTGAAGAGCTTTAGCAGGCTGGTCTTGCCACAACCACTCCGCCCAATCAAAGCGACACTTTGCCCGGTCCGAATCGACAAGGTGATGTCACGCAGAACGACATTTGAACCGAACCGCAGTGATGCCTGGTGCAACTCGAAGGCATTCAAGCTCATCGAACGAAGCCGAGTTGAGTCGCAATCTCCTCAATGACCTTGTATTCGTCGTTGTGGGCTTTGATGAGGGACTTGCGGGGAAACACGTCAAGCAGGGCCGCGTCTTTGACGCCAACGAGAGCGTCCTGAACCTTTTCAGTAAATCCTGCGCCAAAGTCTTTTTCGATGGAGGGATGTGCGGTGAAATTGTAGTTGGGAAAAGAAGGTGTTTCCCAAATCACACGGCATTCATCGGGTTTGAGTTTCCCCTCCCTGACACGCTCGTCATAAACCTCGTAGTTCACGACTCCGAGCTGCACCTGACCTGAGGAGACGAGTTCTATGGTCTTGTCGTGGCTGCCCGAGTAAATGGGAGCCTTGGCGAAGATTTCAGTCGGGGCTTTGCCAAATGCTTTTCGGAGGAAATACTCAGGCATCAGGCGTCCTGAGGTCGAAGACTCAGAGCCGAAAGCGAACGTGAACTTCGACAGATCAGCCGGGAGTTTATCGGCCTTGGCAAGACCTGTGCTGGAGTGCGCAATGAAATAGCATTTGAAGTGCGGGTCCGATTCACCTTGGACAATGGCCCTCGCTCCAGGCACGGCTTTGATGGCCTGAACGCTCGTCAAGGCTCCAAACCAGACCAGATCAAGATCGCCCGTCTTGAACATCTCAACCGAGGCCTTGTAGTCACTCACTGGAACATACTCCACCGGGACGCCCAGTTTGCCGGAGAGGTATTTTGCGAGACCGTCGAACTTTTCTTTCAGCTCCGTGCTGTTTTGGTCTGGTATAGCGGAGAACCGCAGAGTTTTTGTTTGCGGCTTCTCGCCACATCCGGCGAGCAAGAACATCGACATTACAAGGGAGAGGGTAGCGATGAATGATTTCATAACGAATGAGGATGAACTCCACGCCCAGAGTGTCAACTGTCAAGGTGTTCACCGAGGAGTTTGTCACAGTGCCTCGCGAATGGCCGTTGGGTCAATGGACAGCATTTTTGTCCGGTTTCAGCCTCCAGTGCGGGATGGAGTTTCTGAATCGTCTCTTTTGTCGCAAAAACACGCGGCGAAGGGGCGACTTAGAAGCCTCCCAATCGCATGAAGTCTCTTTTTATCCTCTCCCTTGTCGCTCTGGCTGTTGCTGCTCAGGGCAAACCCGCCCGTTTTGTTCGCATTGAGATCCCCGGTGAGCGTCAGTGCATCCAGATCGCGGAGATCGAAATCATGAGCGGTGGCAAAAACATCGCGAAGGGCGGCAAGGCCACGCAATCGACGACGGGACACGGTGGTGACGCGAGTCGTGCGATGGATGGCGACAAGAGTCGCAATTACGGCAAGGGCATGACGCACACGATCGAAAACAAGCCGAATCCTTGGTGGGAAGTGGATCTGGGCTCGGCGCAGGCGATTGACTCGATCAGCCTGTGGAGCCGTCAGGGCTTCCCGGAGCGTCTGGGTGGCTTCACGCTGAGTTTGCTCGATGATTCGCGCAAAGCGGTGTTTGAGGTCAAAAACGTCGCCGCTGGCGATTCGCTCACGATGGATGTCAAAGGCGGCGGGAAGATCGCTTACCTCGACTTTGATGGCAAACCGGGCAAACCAGCCGCGAAGGGCGGTGGCGGTCGTTCCGCCCCTCCGGCCGCGAAAGAGCCTGCGCTCGTCGATGTGCCTGCGGACTACAAAGACACGCTGCCGTTTGCCTTCAGCAAAGGCGACACCGTGGCGATCCTCGGCAATGGCCTGCCCGACCGCATGCAGCACGATGGTTGGATGGAGACGGTGCTGCAAAGCGCCCTGCCGGAGCAGAACGTGCGCTTCCGCAACATGAGCGCGAGCGGCGACCGCCCGAACTCCTTCCCGCGCAGCGGCGGGCACATGCACATGACAGATTACCTGCGCCATGTGAAGCCGGATGTCGTGTTCGCCTTCTTTGGCTACAACGAGTCCTTCGAGAGCAAGCCGGACGATTTCAAGAAGCAGCTCGTCGATTTCGTGAAGTATGTGCGCGGCACGAAGCCGAACGGCAAAACCTTCCCACGCATCGTGCTCTTCAGCCCCATCGCGCATGAGGACACGAAGAATCCGAACGTGCCGAACGGCGCGGAGCACAATCCGCAGCTCGAAGCCTACACGAAGGCCACCGAAGCCGCCGCGAAGGAGGCGGGCGTGGGCTTTGTCGATCTCTTCCATCCCTCGCTCGATCTTTTCAAAGCCGCCAAGGAGCCGCTGACGATCAATGGCGTGCATCTCAGCGCCGAGGGCAACCGCCAGCTCGCGGAAGTGATCGCGAAGGCACTTCTCGGCAAGGAAGTGACCGCATCCGCCTCGCTCGAAGAACTGCGTGAGGCCGTGATGGAGAAGGATGTGCATTGGAATGCCCGCTACCGTGCCCGCGATGGCAATGACGTGTGGGGTGGCCGCTCGACGCTGAGCTTTACCGATGGCCAGACCAACGCCGTGGTGCTTCAGCATGAGTTGACGATGCTCGACGTCATGACCGGCAATCGCGATGCCAAAGTGTGGGCTCGCGTCAAAGGCGGCGATCTCAAAGTCGATGACAGCAACGTGCCAGCGCCTGTGCCGGTGGTCTCGAATGTTGGCGGCAAGTCGAAGTCCTCCAGCGCTCAAAAAGAAGGCCGCACGGAATACATCAGCGGCCAGGAGGCGATCAAGCACATGGCCTTTGATCCTCGCTTTGAAGTAAGCCTCTTCGCCGATGAAGCGCAGTTCCCACAGCTCGTGAATCCCGTGCAGATGCAGGTGGATACCAAAGGTCGTATCTGGGCCGCCGTGTGGCACACCTACCCGATGTGGGAGCCTCTCAAAGAGATGAAGGACGCCCTCGTCATCTGCCACGACGACAACAAGGACGGCAAAGCGGATCGCATCACCGAGTTCGCCCGCGTACAGAATCCGCTCGGCTTTGAGTTCTGGAACGGCGGCGTCATCGTCACCTGCGCCCCCGACATCATCTTCCTCAAGGACACCGATGGCGACGACGTGGCCGACGTGCGCACCATCATGCTGCAAGGCGTCGATTTCGCCGACACGCATCACGGCGCGAACAATCTTGTCATGGGCCCTGATGGCGGCATCTACTGGCAGAGCGGTGTCTTCATGGTGCACAATCACGAGCATCCGTGGGGTCCGTCGCTTCAGACCGGCACCAGCGCCATGTATCGCTTTGATCCGCGCCGCTTCACCATCGCGAAACACGCCGACAACTCGCCCAACCCGCACGGCATCAGCTTTGACACCTGGGGTTATCTTTATGCCACCGACGGCACCGGCGGTCGCGCTTATCAAGTGCGCCCCGAAGGCAACGGCTTCAAAATGCATGAGCTTTTGAAGAAGGAAGTGCGTCCCGTCACCGCCAGCGAAGTCGTCAGCAGCACGCACTTCCCCGAGGACATGCAGGGCGACTTCCTCATCTGCAACGTCATCGGCTTCCTCGGCATCAAGCACTACGACCTCGCCCGCGACGCTGAAAAAGCCAGCGTCTGGGGCGAACCCGCCGGTGCCGAACTCACCGTGAAGGTCACTCAGGCCGACGGCACCGTCACCGAGGACAAATCGCGCGGCCTGCTCATGAGCGGCGACAAGAACTTCCGCCCTAGCGATGCGGTCTTCGGCGAAGATGGTGCCCTTTACATCGCCGACTGGCACAACGTCATCATTGGCCACATGCAGCACAACGTGCGCGACCCGAACCGCGACCACAAACACGGCCGCATCTACCGCATGACCGCGAAAGGCCGTGAGCTGCAAAAGCCCGTCGCCATCGACGGCCAGCCCATCCCCGCGCTGCTCGAAAACCTCAAGCACCCCGCCGATGGCGTGCGTCACCGCACCCGCGTCGAGCTCAGCGAGCGCCCCACCGCCGAAGTCATCGCCGCCACGAAGGAATGGATGAAGCAGTTCGACGCCACGAAGAAGGAAGACGCGCACCACTTGCTCGAAGCCCTCTGGCTCCACCAGCAGCACAACGTCCGCGACACCGCGCTGCTCGCCAAACTGCAAACCTCCCCCGAACTCCACGCCCGCAACGCTGCGAACGTCGTGCAGCAGCTTTGGTTCAATGTCGAAGCCAGCACCAAAGGCGGCGTCATCGCCGGCGAAGCCGAGGAGAAAGCCCAAAAGTCCGGCATCCTCAGTGACACGCCTGAACTGACCACCATCCGCATCGGCACCATCCGCGAGCGCCTCATGTATGACGTGAAGGAGCTCAACGTGAAGGCCGGCAAGAAGCTCAAGCTCACCTTCGCCAACACCGACGTGATGCCCCACAACCTCCTCGTCACCAAGCCCGGCAAAGCCGACGCCGTCATCAACGCCGCCATCGTCATGGGTGCCGCCGGCTTCGAAAAAGGCTTCATCCCCGTCAGCGACGACGTCCTGCACCACACCAAGCTTCTCGACATGAGCAAAGAGGAAGTGCTGGAGTTCACCCTCGCCGCCCCCGGCGATTATCCCTTCGTCTGCTCCTTCCCCGGCCACGGCATCATCATGCGCGGCGTGCTGCACGCGAAGTAAGCGGGGCATTCCTGTCTCCACTACCGGGCGAGGGAATCGCCCGGATACGGGCCCGGCCTCATGCCGCAACTGAAGGCAAAGTGTCTTTCTCATCAAGCACAGCATCATTTTTTGCGCCTGCGGTGATCCTTTTTCTCTTGTTGAAAAACAAGGATGCATCCCTCGGCCTGAGCAGCGCCGTTGCTGCTTTTCCCGCCGCCAGCCTGCGGGCCATGCAATCTTCGATGATCCTTTTGCTCGCGTTTTCTCGCATGTTCAGGTTGTATGAGCACTTCTATGGACACTCCACAGTCGGCAAATTCGGCCGAGGGCATCCTCATCGCCGCGCTGGATCACGCGCAGGAAGACCGCGAGGCTTTCCTCATCACAGCTTGCAAAGACGATGCCGCCTTGCTGGCCGAGGTTCGCGCACTCCTCGCCGCGCATGAGGCGATGCCGACGGACTTTCTCGCGAAGCCTGCGGTCAATACCCTCAAGCAGGGCGATCTCGACATCACCATCAAAGCAACGCCTGGCACGCTGCCCTCGCACCGGGCGCTGCCTTCATCGGAGAAATCGGGCGACCGCATCGGGCCTTACAAGCTGTTGCAGGAGATCGGCGAGGGCGGGTTCGGTACGGTGTGGATGGCGGATCAGGAGAAACCGGTGCGGCGGCGGGTGGCGCTCAAGATCATCAAGCTGGGCATGGACACGAAGGAAGTCGTCGCGCGTTTCGAGCAGGAGCGGCAGGCGCTGGCGATGATGGATCACCCGAACATCGCCCGCGTCTTCGATGCCGGTGCCACCGAGCAAGGGCGACCGTTCTTTGTCATGGAACTCGTGCGCGGCATGAAGATCACCGATTACTGCGATGAGAAGGGCCTCTCCACCGCCGAGCGCGTTGAGCTGTTCATCCTCGTCTGCCAGGCCGTGCAGCACGCCCATCAGAAAGGCATCATCCACCGCGACCTCAAGCCGTCGAACATCCTGGTCACGGTCAACGACGGCAAGGCGGTGCCAAAGGTGATTGACTTCGGCGTCGCCAAGGCCACCCAGGGCCGCCTCACCGACGGCACGCTGTTCACCCAGTTCGAGCAGATGATCGGCACACCACTCTACATGAGCCCGGAGCAGGCCGAGATGACCTCGCTGGATGTGGACACCCGCAGCGACATCTACTCGCTCGGCGTGCTGCTCTATGAGTTACTAACTGGGCGCACGCCCATCGACACGGCCACGATGGCGAAGGCAGGCATGGGCGAGATCAGGCGACTGATCCGCGAGGTCGATCCGCCGCGGCCCTCCATGCGATTGAAGACGCTGGATGGCAACGAACTCACCACGATGGCGAAGCGTCGCCACACGGAGCCGACGAAGCTGCCAGGTGCCTTGCGCGGCGACATTGACTGGATCGTAATGAAGTGCCTCGAAAAGGATCGTGGCCGTCGCTACGACACGGCCAACGGCCTCGCGCTCGATCTCCGGCGCCATCTGGCGAATGAAGTCGTCATCGCGTGTCCGCCCTCTGCGGGCTACTTGCTCAGCAAGCTCATCCGCCGCAACAAGGCCGCCTTCGCCGCCGGCCTGGCCATCGCCGCTTCCCTCGTCATCGGCATCGCGGCCAGCCTGTGGCAGGCCGTGCGGGCCACCCTGGCCGAGCGTCAGGCCGTGACGGCTCTCGATGAATTGCGCGCCACCGCCCCGGCCTTCGCCGATCAAGCGCGTTCGCTCGCAGCGAAGGAGCAATACGGCGAGGCCATCGAAAAGCTCGATTACGCCATCAAGCTGCGGCCCGGCGCGGCGGAGTTCCTGGTGCAGAAAGCCGACCTGCTCCAGTGCCAGTTCCGGCTCGCCGAAGCGTCGGCGGTCTATCGCGCGGCGCTCGCCCTTCAGCCCGATCACGCCCGCGCCGGAGCCTCCGCCAAACTCTGCGAGGAACTGCTCGCCGCGCCCCCCGGTCCGGATGGCAAACTTAGTCGCGAAAGCCTCGGCAAGCTCCACCTGGCCATGCAAAAGCAGCAACGCCCGGCGGCGGAACTGCTTCCGGCGGCCAGGTTGCTCGGGGAAGAGCGGGAGCACCTCATCGCTTATTGGCTGGAACGGCTCAAGGATTTACCGGTCTCCCCCGAGAAGCCGCTCAAGGAGCGGCTCACGTTCCGCGAGGATGGTCTGATGGAGCTTGATCTCACCGACACGCAGATCAACGACCTCACCCTGTTGGTGGGCATGCCTCTGGGGAAACTTGAGCTTTGGAACTGCGGCCTGATCACCGATTTTTCACCCTTGCGCGAGTTCCGCTCGCTCACCTTTCTCAATGTCGCCGGATGCCAGTTCGCCGACACTTCGTTGCTTCGCGATTTGCCCCTCGAAACTCTCTGGATTCCGGGAACACAGGTCGCCGACCTGACGCCATTGCGCGGAAAGAAGCTGAAGTCACTCATCTTGCATGAATGTCGCGTGTCGGACCTTACCCCGCTGGAGGGAATGCCCTTGACCGAGTTCCAAGCCAGCGAACTCCCCTACGGCACCGATTACTCTCCCTTGAAAGGTCTTCCTCTGGAGAAATGCCTCATCGGCCGGACTTTGGTCGAGGATCTGTCGTTTCTCGCGTCCTGCCCATTGAAAGAGCTCTGCGTTTACGAATGCTCAAGGTTGCGTGGGTTGAGCTGGTTGAACGAAATCCAAACCTTGGAACGGCTCATCCTGCCAGCCAACTACCGCACCCTGCCGGAGGAGGACGTCCAGGCAATCGCCCGCCTGCGCGACCATCCCCGGCTCGCCTTTGTCCAGGGCGACGCGATCACCCGCAGCTATCAGAGTATGTATCTCTTCGATATCACCCAATCCAAGGACATCTTTTGGCGGGATTGGGACCGCGAGCAGACCTTCCTTCCGGCGATCCGGGCAACCGGTTTCGATTTCTCGCTGTCGAAGCTCCCGGACGATACCTATCGGTTGGACATCCAGAATCAGGAGGCTCTCCGGGATCTCTCCTTTCTCAAAGGTGCGCCCATCAGCACCCTTTTGATCGGCGGCAGCAAGGTCACGGACCTCACGCCCATCGCAACACTCCCCTTGCGCAATCTCTACGCCTATCGCACGCCGATCAGCGACCTCAGCCCGTTGCAGGGCATGGCGATCGAAGTATTGACCATTGAAATGACCAATGTCAGCGACCTCTCTCCGCTCGAAGGACTCCCCTTGGAAACGCTATATTTGCATAACAACAGTAGGCTTTCCGACATATCGGTAATCGAGCGGATCCCGACGTTGAAGCAGCTCACCGTCCCGATCACCGCCCGTGGGATCGAGAAGTTGCGAGGCATGCCGAATCTAAAATGGCTTGCCTTCACTACCGACCCCCGGAGCCCTATGGTTTTGCGCACCGCCGCCGAGACCTTCTGGGAGCGCTGGCCCTCCATGGCTTGGTCGAGAGCGCTCAACGAACAGGGCATCACCTACACCGCCACGGAAGGAGAAGACGAACTCTGGTCCGTCACCGTGACTTCCAAGAGTTTCAGCGACTGCTCCATCTTCAAAGGAGGGCGGCTTCGCGAACTGAGCCTCTACGACACGAGCGTGTCGGATTTGCGTCCCTTGGAGGCGCTTCCGCTGACGAAGCTCAACGTCCAGAGAACTCTGGTGAGGGATCTATCACCCTTGCGCGCTCCGGTGCTGAGCGGAAGCCTGAAGTCCCTCAATCTCGGCCAGTGCAACATCACCGACTTCAGCCCGTTGCAGGCCTGCACCAACTTGGAAAAGCTGGAGGTTGGAAATTCCTCCTTGGCTGATCTCTCCGTGCTGCACGCTCCGAAACTGGAACAGCTCGAGCTCCATTACACGAAGGTCGCGGACATCTCCGCCCTGGCGGGTTTGCCCCTCACCTACTTGAGACTGGATGGCACGCCGGTCAAAGACGTCAGCCCGCTGCGTCAGTGCCCCAAACTGCAGTCCCTGGTGCTCCCGCAAAACGCGCAAAACGTGCCGGAGCTGAAGGAACTGCCCGCCTTGTCCGCCATCTCCTTTAAGCTCAAACCCGCTACTCCCATCTGGCTCCCGGACCAGAAGGCAGTGGACTTCTGGCTTGACTACGAAAAGGCGGGCTGGCGAAACGCGCTGCGGGAAGTGGGCATCGCGCCCACGGCGCTCACCCAATTGGACGACGGCACCTGGTCAGTGAATTTGGACAAGGCGCCTATCCAAGACTTGTCGGTGCTGCGCGGGGCGCCCATCAGCAAGCTTACCATTTCAAACACCAAGGTCACCGATCTCACCCCGCTGAAGGGCATGCCTCTGCGCTCGCTCACGATGCACACCACCCAAGTCCAGGATCTGAAGCCTCTGGAAGGCATGAAACTGGAATTCCTCCACGTCAGTGGCACTCAAGTCACCGACTTGAGCCCCCTGCACGGCATGCCACTCACGTCCATCCATCTCAGCAATACCAAGGTGAGCTCGCTTCTACCGCTGAAGGGCATGCCCCTGGTCCAAGTCCGGCTCAGCGGCTGCCCTCAGCTCACCGACCTCTCTCCGCTTCAGGACTGTCCCACCCTCACCGCCATCACGCTTCCGCCCAATGCCAAGGAAATCGAATTCCTACGGGACCTCCCCAACTTGCAGCGCATCAGCTACACAGAGGCGCTCCGGACGGAACTCCCCGACAAGTCGAAGGACGAGTTCTGGAGCGACTACGACACCGAACGCAAGTTCAACGCCATCCCAGGCATCGCGGGCCGCTTCAAGAAGATCGGGGACGGCGAATGGGAGCTGAACCTTGAAGGATCCAGCCTTCACGAGTTTTCCCGCCTCGAAGGTCTCCCCATCGTGAGCCTGAAGGCCGGGAACACCACGCTGGGGGATTTGGCGCCTCTCCGCGGCTTGAAGCTCAAGACGCTTTGGCTTTACGGCTGCCCGGTGACCGACTTGCGGCCCCTGGAGGGAATGCCCCTCGAAGATCTCGATCTGCGCAACGGTCCGGTCGCCGACCTCGCGCCACTCACCGGGTTGCCTATGCGACGGCTGGATCTCCGGGGTTGCAGCAAACTCACCGATGTCAGCGGCTTGGCCAAGATCCCCACGCTTCAGGCGCTCCTGGTGCCGGTTTCCGCATGCAACATCGACGGGCTCAAGGGAGCGAAGAACCTGCAACGGTTGAGCTTTCGCGCGGATTCCGAGGGACGTCCCGTGAACACGGTGGCGGAATTTTGGGAACAGTTCGCCTGGATCCAAAAGTTGCACGACAGGCAGGTCCCCTTCACCGCCACGGAGACGGGTTACGTCAAGATCCTCCAAAAAGAGTTCGCGGATGGTTCGGTGTTCGCGGGAGCCACGATCGTTGCCCTCGATCTCTCTCAAACCTCCGTCACCGACCTCCAAGCGCTGGCCGGGCTGCCTTTGAATAGTCTCAATCTCAATTGGACGCCGGTTTCCGATCTCTCGCCCCTGCGGACTTCGGTCTTGGCCCAAAACCTCCGGTTTCTCAACCTCCGTGGATCGAAGATCACGGACCTGGCGCCGCTCCAGGATTGCCAGAGCCTGCAAACGCTCGACCTTTCGGAAACCCAGGTCACGGACCTTTCCCCCTTGAAAGGATTGAAGCTCACCAGCCTGCGGCTGCACAACACCCCGGTGACGGAGATCTCCGCCTTGGCGTCGATGCCCTTGATCTCCCTGACTCTGAACGACACCGCGGTCACGGACGTAAGCGCGCTGCTGCATTGCCCCACGTTGGAGGTGCTTGGCCTGCCTCCCCGGGCGCGCCAGGTTCTGGATCTTCAGGCGCTGGACAGGTTGAAGATTGTTTCCTTCAACCTTCCGGATCCGCTGAAGCTGCCCGAGGAGACGGCCGCAGGGTTTTGGAATGAGTTCCAGAAGAACCCGTGGCGGCTCGCCCTGCGGGAAGCGGGCATCGACCCGGTAAGTTCCAGCCGCCTGACGGACGGAACCTTTTCCGTGAGCTTCGCCGGAACTGGATTCAATGATCTGTCGATCCTCAAGGGAGCATCGATCAGCAGCCTGGACATCGGGAATACGAAGGTGACCGACCTTTCCCCGCTGAAGGACCTGCCGCTCGCCGGCCTCCGGCTTTACAACACCGCCGTGACGAACCTCAGCCCGCTCCAGGGCAAGCCACTCCGCGCGCTTCAACTCAGCGGCACGCCGGTGACGGACCTCTCCGTCCTGCGCGGCATGCCGCTCACGGATCTCCGGCTGCACGGCTGCTCGAAGCTGACCGACCTCTCTCCCCTGGCCGATGCCAAGGAACTGATCCAGCTGACCCTCCCGCCGAAAGCGGCGGACCTGAACTTCCTCCGGGACTTCCCCAAGCTCCAGCGCCTCAGCTTCAGCGAAGGCCGGGACGCCTCCGGCCTGGTGGTGCCGGACCTGACGGCCGGGGAGTTCTGGGCCTTGCGTGACTTCGCCACGAAATTCCCCGAGGCCAAAGACCGGATCAGGAAACAGGGCGACGGCACTTGGAACGTGGATCTCAGCAGGATCGGCTTCACGGATGGGGATTTCGCCCTGTTGCAGCCATTGAACATCGGATTCCTGAATCTCACCGGCACCCAGGTGACCAGCCTGGAACCGCTCAAGGACCTTCAACTCCAGCTCATCAACCTGGCTGGCTCCAAGGTCTCCGACATTTCCGCCCTGCGCGGGATGCCGCTCGTTACTGCGAAGTTCGCCGGATGCAAAGACCTCCACGATCTCTCTCTCCTGGCCGGGGCCAAGGAACTGAAGAATGTGACGCTCCCGCCCGAGCCCGGCGACATCGCGTTTCTCCGAAGCATGTCCAAGCTGGAGCGGATCAGCTTCACGGAGAATCCGAACAACCAATACCTCCCGGACAAAACCGCCGCGGAGTTCTGGAAGGAATACGACGCCAAGAAGCCGAAATCCCCATGAACGACGTCACCCGCCTCCTTCAGGCCGTTCAGCAGGGTGATGCCCGCGCCGGGGAGGAATTGCTGCCGCTGGTGTATTCGGAACTCCGCCAGCTCGCCCGCACCAAAATGGCCCACGAGAATCCGGGCCACACCCTCCAACCCACCGCCCTCGTGCACGAGGCATGGCTGCGCCTCGGAGATCAGCCGTTTGAAAACCGCGCCCATTTCTTCAGCGCCGCCGCCGAGGCCATGCGGCGCATCCTCATTGAACGCGCCCGCCGCAAGCTCAGCGCCAAACATGGTGCCAACGCCGAACACCTCGACGCCAACGACATCGAGATCGCCACTCCCGTCGAAAAAGATGACGAACTCCTCGCCGTGCATGAAGCTCTCACCGCGCTGGAGGCCCACGACGCCAGAAAAGCCGAGTTGGTGAAGCTCCGCTACTTCGCCGGACTGAGCTTTGACGAAGCGGCTGAAATCCTCGGCATCTCGATCCCTACCGCCAAGCGCGATTGGGCCTACGCCCGGGCTTGGCTTTTTCAGAAGATCGGACTCATGCGTGAGGGAGCTTCGTGAACCCAATTTGCAAGCCGAACGCCGCCATCGTCATGGGCGCCGCGGCTTCGAAAAAGGCTTCATCCCCGCCAGCGACGACGTCCTGCACCACACCAAGCTCCTCGACATGAGCAAAGAGGAAGTCCTCGAGTTCACCCTCCCCGCCGCCGGTGACTACCCCTTCGTCTGCTCCTTCCCCGGCCACGGCATCATCATGCGCGGCGTGTTGAAGGCGAAGTAGGCGCTTTCGCTTATCTCCACCCTTTCTTCCACTCTGCGAACTCGGAGGGGCGAAGACGAAAGCGAGCGAAGTTTGCTTCATGCAAACTGGACAGCTCCGTCTCCGCCATCGCGATGAACTTGTTTTGATCCACCGCAGGCACCAGTTCGGGCGCACGGCGAGCGAGAAAGCGGACCGCTGCATTCTTGTCCATGACTGCTCGCACGATGTCTCCGACCATCTCGATCAGAGGAAGGCGATAGCGAAGGCGAAAAGGGTCCGGCTCCCCAAGTGACTGACGGATGGCCGAGTAACGGGCACAGGAACGCTCGTAAGCCCACACAAACACGTCTCGCAGATAGTCCAGTTGATTGAGTTCATAGACGCCGAGGATGGCGTTGACATAGTCCGACTGCGGCACGTCCACGAATGAGAGCGGGTTGAGATTGTGCTGCACCATCGGCAGGTTTGCCGCGAGGCGGGACACTCGTTTGTTCACGTCTTCAAAGGGCTGCAAATACGGCAGATGCATCATGACGAAGAAGGACTGCTCAAAGGCGTCTTGGATGGCCTCGGCCTTGGTCAGGATCTCGTCAAAGCTCACTTCGATGAGCTGCGGCATCTCCAGCGGATGAAACACGGAGCGTCCGATGCTCACCGCATGATCCCGCAGACGACCGCCGGCAGATGGATCAGGCAGGAGGTTGTCTGACAGCAGCGCGTGCAGGCTGCAAATCGTGTAGCGATTGAATCCCACTTCATCCGATTGCTGCGCCAGCAGTTCGATCGCCGCTTTGTGGTTGAGCAGCATCTGCGTCTCTTCCGCCTTCCTGCCGCTCGCGCTCTCGCCCAGTTCGAGCAGGCGTTGTGTCTCCAGCAGCGAATAGGTGTTGCCCTCGAGTCGGCTGGAATTCCACGAGAGGTCGATCAGCAGCCGGTCCATGATCTTGCGTAGATGGGTGCCAGCAGGCAACGGAGCGTCGGTGGTGCGTCCCATCTCCAGCAGCTTATGGCGAAGGTCTTTGGAGAGATAGGCCGTTTCGTTGGGCCGGTACCCCGTCAGAAACTCCGAACGATAGCCAACGGGCCTGCGGGCAGAAAGCGGGCGAGTGACTTGTTCGCGAATCAAAGAGGCTGCCTCGGACAGAGAAATCTCACTCTTCGTCGGCGGCGTCACGGCGGCAGCAGTGATGGACTCTGACGCTTTGACTTCGTAGCGTCTCCCACCGCGTTCCCCGAGTGCTGCCAGCTTGCCTTGGTCCACCAGCGCGGCCAGTCGTCGCTGCAAGGTGCGCCTGGGCATCGGAATCTCCAAACGCTTGGCGATTTCTTCGACCGAAGCCGAGCCCACGAAGCCCGATACAGCCTCGAAAACGGGGGTCAGTTCATTCTGGGAGATGACTTTCGGCATGGTTTAATATGGCGCAATCAATGGATTTGCGCCATAAAAAAACTTTATGTGGCGCAAAAGCCTTCGTTGCGCCATAAAAGTCATTGATGTGGCGCAAGGCATGTGAAGTAGGATCGTCTTTCCAAACTGTGGTTATGACTCAAAGGTCGTGGCGGTGCCGTCATGCGCTTCGCTTGTTCAAGAAGTCGTCAAGATGGGCCGCCTTGACCTCTTGACCACCACTTGACCTTCTTGACCCTTTCCCATGCGACTTTTCCGTCTCCTCCTCACTCTGCCGATTCTCACTTCCGCTGCGGAGATCACCCTCACGTCGCCGCTCGATCATCAGGTGATTCAGCGGCACACGAGCACGGAGGGCACGATTTTGATCCGTGGGACGCAAAGCGGGCTCGATGCGGGCAAAGCCAAGTTTGAAGCCAAGGTCGGAGCGAAGGGCAAATGGCAGGTTTTGAGTGCGCAGATCGAGAAGGAGCACTTTTCGGCAAGTGTGACGGCTCCGGCGGGTGGTTGGCATCGCGTGGAGGTGCGGGCCTTGCTGGATGGCAAAACGGTCGCGACAGCGGCGGTGGAGCATGTGGGCATCGGCGAGGTGTTTGTCGTCGCGGGGCAGTCAAACTCGGCGAATCATGGCGAGGAGAAGCAAACGACGCAGACACGGCGCGTGGCGGCCTTTGATGGCAAGAAGTGGCAGATCGCGGACGATCCGCAGCCAGGCGCGAGCGGTCGCATGGGCAGCTTCATGCCCGCGCTGGGCGATGCACTCGTGGATCGCTTTGACGTGCCGGTTGGCTTCGTCGCCTGCGGCATCGGCGCGACGAGTGTGCGTGAGTGGTTGCCTAAAGGCACGACGTTTCCGAATCCGCCGACGATCGAAAAGCGTGTGACCAAGCTGCCGGATGGCCTGTGGGCGAGCGACGGCGCGGCCTATGATGCCTTCATCGCCCGCATGGGGCCGCTGGGCCACCATGGCTTCCGTGCGGTGCTTTGGCATCAGGGCGAGAGCGATGCGAATCAGAAGGACAAGACGCGCACGCTCGCCGGGAAGCTCTACCGCGAGTATTTGGAGAAAATCCTCCGTGATTCGCGACGCGACACCGGCTTTGAGGCTCCGTGGTTCGTGGCGCAGGCCAGCTATCATGTGCCGGGCGATGAAGGCAGCGCTGACATCCGCGCCGCGCAGGCCGCGCTCTGGAAAGACGGCCTCGCGCAGCCCGGACCGGACAGCGATGCGCTGAAAGGACCGCTGCGTGAGCGCAAAGGGCTCGGCGTTCACTTCAGCGGCCCCGGTTTGCGTGAGCATGGGCAGAAGTGGGCGGAGAAGATCACGCCGTGGCTCGATCAGCAGCTCACGGGCACGCGCTATGATTCGTCTAAGCTGCCGAAGGGGCACGACTACTTCGAACTGCGCGGTGGATTGGCGAATGCGCAGCGAAAATTCGCGGAGGAGAAGACGGGGCGCATCGCCTTCCTCGGTGGATCGATCACGGCAGGCGGTGGCTGGCGAGATCATGCGATGAAGTATTTCCAGGCGAAGTTCCCGCAGACGAAGTTCGAGTTCATCGCGGCGGGAATCGGCTCGATGGGTTCCGTGCCGCATGCGTTTCGGCTGGAGCGCGATGTGTTGTCGAAAGGGCCGGTCGATCTGCTCTTTGTCGAGGCGGCGGTGAATGACAGCTCAAACATCCCGGATCATCCCGAGCAGATGCTGCGTGGCATGGAGGGCGTGGTGCGGCATGCTCGCGAGGCGAATCCGCTCACGGACATCATTCACATGCACTTCGTCATGCCGCCGCACATGGATGACTATCACAAGGGCAAAGTGCCCGTTTCCATCGCACAGCATGAAAAAGTGGCCATCGCGTATGGCAATCCCTCGCTGAATCTCGCGCTCGAAGTCACCGAGCGCATCGACGCGGGCGAGTTCACCTGGGACAAGGATTTCAAAGGCTTGCACCCCTCCGCCTTCGGCCATCAACTCTACGCCAACAGCATCGCCCGCATGCTCGACGCCGCCTTTGCCAAACCGCTGGCCAATACTGCGAAATCGCACGCGCTTCCCGCGATGGTCGATGCGCAAAGCTATGCGAAGGGCCGCTTCGGCAACATCACGGACGCGAAGATCCTCCAAGGCTTCACGCTGGAGTCTGCGTGGAAGCCTACGGACGGCAAAGGCACACGCGCAGGCTTTGTCGCTGTGCCCGCGCTCGTCGCCACGCAGGCAGATGCGGCATTTGAGTTCAGCTTCACTGGCACCGGGTGCGGTCTCTTTATCGCCGCCGGACCGGATGCTGGGATCATCGAATGCAGCATCGATGGCGGCGAGTCTCGACAGTTCAACACCTTCACCCATTGGAGCACCGGCTTGCATCTGCCCTGGGCACTCATCCTCGACGATAGCCTCCCACCTAGCAACCACACGGCGAAGGTGCGAATCATCGCGCCAAACGATGCAAGGTCCACCGGCCATGCCCTGCGGGTGTTTCGTCTGCTGCTGAACTGACCGTTGGGTTCCTGAGGTATAAATCAACGTCCGGTTTTGCCCATTGCAGCGGGATAAAGAGCCGGCTCTTCAACGTTCCAATCACCAGCCATGCTTCGATTCCTTCTCTTCACTATCGCCGTCCTACCCATTGTTTCTGCCTTGGCGCAGAAGGCAAAGCCCGCGATGGCGGTGAACCCTCAGGACGCGAAGAACCTGCCCAGCGGCAAGCCTTTGCCGCCCGAGGACCCCGAACTGGCGAAATACTACGCCTCCGAGAAGACGCTGCCTTTGCCCGCTGTGACGGCGGCGGTGGAGACGAAGCTGCCACTGGCGCTGAAGAAGGGCGATCACGTCGTTTTCATCGGCAACACGCTGTTTGATCGCGGGGCGCAGTTTCCGCACTTCGAGGCGATGCTGCAAAAGGGTCACGCGGATCTTGGGCTCGTCATTCGCACGCTGGCGTGGGCAGCGGATGAGGTGGACCTGATGCCGAGGCCGGAGAACTTTGGCACGCTGAATCAGCACCTCACGGCGCAGAAGGCGGATGTCATCTTCGCGGCGTTTGGCTTCAATGAATCGTTCGGGGGTGTGGAGAAGCTGCCGGAGTTTAAGCAGAGGCTCACAGCGCTGCTACAGGAGCTGAAAACACATGCCTACAATGGCAAAACCGGGCCGCGCATCGTGCTGGTGTCACCTACGGCGAATGAAGACATCCAAGGCGTGCCTGCGGCGTCGATGAACAATGCCCGTCTCGCCGCCTACACGAAAGCCATGGCCGAGGTGGCTACTGTAGAGAAGGTGGGCTTTGCGGATGTGTTTGATGAAGTGCCTGGAGCGAAGCCAAGCATCACTTTTAATGGCGTTCACTTCGATGACGCGGGCTACGGGACCTTTGGTGAGATACTGTATCGGGCGACTTTCGACGTGAGTGCACCGGAGACGACACCGGAGCTGCGGGCAGCCATTGCGGACAAGAATCGGCAATTTTTCCAGCGTTATCGTCCGCTGAACGGCTTCTACTACACGGGGGATCGCAACAAGGACTACGGCTACCTCGACTTCCTGCCCGCGATGCGCAGCTTTGATGTGATGGTGGCGAATCGCGACCAGCGCATCTGGAGTCTCGCGAATGGCAAAGACATGAAAGTGGACGACTCCAACGTGCCGGAGATGCCCGCAACGAAGGAAAGCAAAGGTGCCAACGAGTGGATGACGCCCGCGAATGAACTCGCGGCCTTCAAAGTCGATCCGCGCTTTGAGGTGAATCTATTCGCCAGTGAGGAGCAGTTCCCCGAGATCGCGAACCCGATTCAGATTCGCTTTGATAAGAAAGGGCGCATGTGGGTGAGCACCTCGCAGGCGTATCCGCATTTGTATGCCGGTCAGGAGCCTGCGGATCGCCTGCTGGTGCTTGAAGACACGGACAACGATGGCAAAGCCGACAAATGCAGCGTGTGGGCGGACAAGCTGCACATCCCGCTCGCGTTCGAGTTCGGCGATGGCGGTGTGTATGTCTCCGACGAGCCCCATTTGACCTTTCTCAAAGACACGGATGGCGATGGAAAGGCTGATTTCCGTCGTCAGGTCTTCACTGGTTTCGGCACTGAGGACTCGCACCATGCGCTGCATGATTTCGTCTGGACGCCGGATGGCGATCTCATCTTACGCGACTCCATTTTCCTGCATTCGCAGGTTGAGACAGCCTACGGGCCGGTGCGCATGGATAACTCCGGTTGGTTCCGCCTGCGCACGGACACGCAGCGGCTCAGCGCTTTCGGCTCGTATCCGAGCACGAACCCATGGGGCGTGACATTTGACGATTGGGGCCACCACATGGCCAGTCACCCGATTTTCGCCAGCGCCTTTCACGCCACGAATCCGCCGTATCCCGAGCAGCATCCCGGCGCAGGCAAAATGCCCGCGTATTCCGGCACTTGCGGCCAGGAGTTCGTCGATTTCGACTTCTACCCGCAGGAGTTGCAAGGCGGCTTCATCAAGGCCCGCTACAAACCGACGAACAACATCGAGATGCATCATTGGATCGAGGTGGATGACCACTTTGAGGAGAAAAAACTCGGCGACCTCATCTTCTCCACGAACCTCAGTTTCATCCCCACCGACGTGAAAGTCGGCCCACGCGGCGACTTCTACATCTGCGACTGGTATAACCCCATCAAAGGCCACGCGCAGTATTCGCTGCGTGATCCACGCCGCCTGCGCACCAGCGGCCGCATCTGGCGCATCGTGCCCAAGGGCGCAACGCTCGCCGAGCCACCCGTGATCGCCGGAGCGACGATTCCCTCGCTGCTCGATCTTCTGAAAAGCCCGCACTACCGCTGGCGCTACCAAGCCAAACGCGAACTGCGCGAACGTGATGCGACTGAGGTGAAAACAGCGCTGGATGCCTGGGTGTCAAAACTCGATCCGAAGGAAGCTCGCCATCGCCATCATCAAGTCGAGGCGTTGTGGACTTACCGCACCATCAGCAGCGAAAACACCGCCTTGCTCCAAGAAGTGCTGCGTTGTGACAATCACCTCGCTCGTGCAGCGGCCACACAGCAGCTTCGACACATCACGCTGCCCATTTCCGAACTCCAAGCTCGTGCAAGTGACGACAACGCCCTTGTGCGCATGGAAGCCGTGCTCGCTGCGAGCTACATCGGCAGCAAGGATGCCTACGAGGCCATCCTCGGCGCACTCGACAAGCCCATGGGCGATCATTTGCGCTACGCCATCCGCACCTCCCTCGGCAGCGAGGCGCTGTCGCGTCACTGGAAGATCGAAGGCAATCCCAAGGTCGCCGCTTTCTTCGACACCTTCGCGAAGAGCTACAAACCCGGCTTTGGCGAAAAGAAAAAGACCGTGCAGGAAACCGCCTTCGACAAACAACCCGGCGTCGCTCGCATCACCATCAACTGCGTGCGTGAGCGCATGCTCTTCGACAAAACCGAGTTCAGCGTGAAGGCCGGCCAGCCCGTGAGTCTCGTCTTCAACAACCCCGACGCCACACCGCACAACCTCGCCGTTTGCCTGCCCGGCAGCGTCGAGGAAATCGGCCTCGCAGGCAACGAAATGGCCAAAGACCCCGACGGCATCAAAAAGGACTTCATCCCCGTCACCGACAAGATCCTGCACCACACCAAGCTGCTGAACCCCAACACCACCGAAACCCTCCGCTTCACCGCACCGAGCAAGCCCGGCGACTACCCCTACGTCTGCACCTTCCCCGGCCACTGGGTCATCATGCGCGGGGTGATGAAGGTGAAGTGAGCACCCCAACGTTAGTCCTCATCATGAAAGCATTCCTCTTCACACTCCTCGCCACCGCCTGCTTCGCCGCAGACGATGGGTTCACCCCACTCTTCAACGGCAGAGACCTCACCGGCTGGGATGGCGATCCCGCACTCTGGAAAGTCGAGAACGGCATCGTCATCGGCACGAATCCCACGCCGGAGGCCATGGCTAACAACAGCTTCCTCATCTGGCGCGGCGGCTCGGTGAAGGACTTCGAGATTCGCGCCACCATCCGCGTCATCGGGGATAACAACAGCGGCATCCAGTATCGCAGCCGCGAGCTGAAGGACGTGGCCCCGTGGGTCATCACCGGCTACCAGTGCGACATCCATCCCGCCATCGAGCACACCGGCATGACCTACGAGGAACGCGGTCGTGGCATCTTCGGCCTGAACGGCAAAAACGTCCTCCTCGACCCCGAAGGTGCCCTCTGGCAGCTCAGCGAGCACGCGCCCGTGAAGGTCGATGTCAGCCAGTGGAACGACTACGTCATCGTCGCACAGGGAAACCGCCTCCAGCACTTCATCAACGGCCAGCCCACCTCCGAGCTCATCGACCACCACGCCGACAAACGCACACTGGAAGGCCTACTCGCCATCCAGCTCCACAAAGGCAACCCCAACCGCGTCGAGATCAAAGACCTGCGGCTCAAAGTGCTGCCGGAGGCTGCGATGGTGCCGTTTGAGGCTGGGAAGCTCTCCACCGCCACGAAGATCGAGAAACCGCGCACGAGCCGCCCACAGGGCACGGGGCCTGTGCTGCGGGTGAAAAAGTGACGCAAAAGGCGAAGCAAAGTAGCCCTCTCGCTCCGCGAGAGGAGCTCAGCGCTCCGCAAACACGAGCGTTTGCGATTTTAGGAGGCTGTTCGTGTCTGCGACAGCGATCAGCTCATCTTGCGGAGCAAGATGGCTACTTTGCTTGCGCCATTTCGTAATCGTCATAGCATCGTGACATGCGTTTCTTCGATCCGAACGACGATTTGCTCATCACCCAACGCAAGCTGCCGCATTGGGCGCAGGACGGCTCCGTGGTCTTCATCACCTGGCGCACGGCTGACTCGATGCCGAAGGATGTTCTCGAACGTTGGCGGGCGGACCGGAATCGCTGGCTCGACCTTCACGGCATCGATCCCACCCGGAAAGGCTGGAAGATGCTTGTCCAAAAACTTCCACCCGACTTGATGGTCGAATACCATGATCGCTTCACCACGCGCTGGCATGAAGCGCTCGACGCCAGTCACGGTGCCTGCGTGCTCAGCCAGCCGGAAATCGCAGACATCGTCGCCAACAGCCTTCTTCACTTCGATGGTGACCGCTATGAGATGCTCGACTTCGTCATCATGCCGAATCACGTCCATTTGCTCGCTACTTTCCCCGACAAAGCCGCGATGGTCGAACAATGCGATTCGTGGAAGCATTTCACCGCTCGCCGGATCAATGCCACACTCGGCCTTCAAGGCCGCTTTTGGCAGCAAGACGCCTTTGATCACCTCGTGCGCCACGAAGGCCAAGTTTCGCCGCCTTCGAGACTACATCGCCCAAAACCCGCTCAAAGCGGGCCTCCAAGCCGATCAAGCGCGTCTTTGGAGCAAAGCAAAGTAGCCCTCGCGCTCCGCGAGAGGAGCGAACCGCTTCGCAAAAACGAAAGCCATCGAACTCTCCAAGCGTCTTCGTGTCTGCGTGAGCCCTCAGCTCATCTCGCGGAGCGAGATGGCTACCTTGCTTGCGCCGATTCGTTGCCTTTCCATCATTCCCCATGCGCCTCCTCCTCTGCCTCTCCGCCCTCTTCTGGCTCCTTGCCCCAGGCACCCTGCTCCATGCCGCCGCAGGCTCTCCGAACATCATCATCCACTTCATCGACGACCTCGGCTACGGTGACATCGGGCCGTTTGGGGCGGTGAAGCAGAAGACCCCGCACCTCGACCGCATGGCGCGGGAGGGGATGAAGCTCACGTCGTTTTACGCCGCGCCGGTGTGCAGCGTGTCGCGGGCGCAGATGATGACCGGGTGCTATGGCGCACGTGTTTCCGTGCCGGGCGTGTATGGGCCAGGGAGCAGAAACGGACTACATCCAGAGGAGCACACCATCGCCGACCGCTTGCGGCCGCTGGGCTATGCCACGCAGTGCATCGGCAAATGGCATGTCGGCGACCAACCGGCGTTCTTGCCCACGAAGCAGGGCTTTGATCACTACCTCGGCATCCCGTATTCCAATGACATGCTCAAAACGGCGAGCATGGACGGCCGCCGCGTCGTGCCGCTCGTGCGCGATGACAAAGTGGAGCGCCTGCTCGACGAGGCGGACCAGGATCGCATCGAGGAAATCTACACCGACGAGGCCGTGAAGTTCATCCGCAGCACCCAAGCAACGAAGAACCAAGAACCAGGCACCAAGAACACGGCGCCGCCCTTCTTCCTCTACTTCCCGCACACCGCCGTGCACACGCCCATCCATCCCGGCAAGGCCTTCCAGGGCAGCTCGCAAAACGGCCGCTTTGGCGACTGGGTGCAGGAGGTCGATGCCAGCATCGGTCGCGTGTTCGACACGCTGCGCGAGCTACAGCTCGACACGAACACGCTCGTCATCTTCACCAGCGACAACGGCCCCTGGCTCATCAAAGGCCCCGATGGCGGCAGCGCCGGTCCCCTGCGCGGCGGCAAAGGCAGCACCTGGGAAGGCGGCGTGCGCGTCCCCACGCTCGCGTGGTGGCCCAGCAAAATCGCGCCCGGCAGCGTGTGCGATGCCGTCGCCGGCACCATCGACGTGCTGCCCACATGCCTGAAAATCGCCGGAGCCGAGGTGCCCGCACAGCCCGTCATCGACGGTCGCGACCTCTCCCCGCTGCTCTTTGGCCAAAGCAAAGACTCGCCACGCGAAGCCCACTACTACTTCTCCAGCTACAACCTCCAGGCCGTGCGCCAAGGCCCGTGGAAGCTCGCTCTCGAGACGCAGCGTGAAACCATGGGCAAAGACGCCGCCAGCGATGCGAGCGTGAACCCGCGCCTCTACAACCTCGATCAAGAAATCGGCGAACGCACCAACCTCGCCGCACAGCATCCCGACATCGTCGCGAAACTCACCGCACTCGCCGAAGCCATGACCACCGAGATCGGCGGCAACGAACCCAAAAGCCGCCGCCCACCTGGCGAAGTCGAAAATCCCGTCACCCTCTATCCCACGAGCGACAAATCCAAGGAACGCCCTGCTCCCAAGGCGAAGGCCAAAGCCAAGCCCTCCGACCTCTCCAAGCTCCAACCCGGCGACAAACTCGACGCCGAAAACGCCCCGCAGATCGCCGACACGCCCTTCACCCTGACCTGCGAACTCACCACCGCGCAGCGCGATGCCATCCTCATCGCCCACGGCGGTGCCAGCACCGGCTACGCGCTCCATCTCAGCGCTGGCAAGCTCATCTGGGCCATCCGCCACGGCAAAACTCTCACCACCGCCCAAACAGACTACCCCGCCGACAACCAACCCCACCGCATCACCGCCACCCTCGGCCAAAAAGGCCAGCTCACCCTCCAGCTCGATCAAAACACCCCCATCACCGCCACCAGCCCCAGCCTCATCCGCACCCAGCCCAAAGAAGACTTCTGCCTCGGCCACGACAACAAAGTCCCCGTGGCGAATTACACGGCGAAGGGGAAGTTTGAGGGGAAGATAGTGAATGTGAAGGTGACAGCACCGCAAGGGGCATCAAAGTAATCAGCGATATGTCGGCACTTGCCCAATTCCCTCATCTCGAATTCTCTCGCGACTCGATCTCGAAGCGAGCCAAAGAAACTCCGAGCATCATCAAAGGCCTTCGATTGCTGGCCGAGCATTCCGACAAGGAGCATCGACTCTACAAGAACGATCAAACAGGTGAATTTTGGCAATACTCGAATGCTTGGAACTGGGGTGCCAAGCCATACTGTTTCATTGTTCCAGACATTGATCCCGAAGTCTGGTGCCAAGAGCGATACGTCGATCCCGATGAATTGCTCATCTATGGAGCGTCCATGCGAGATTATCTAGCAGTTCTATCCAACCGAGCTCTACCAAATCTTGGCGAACACATTCGAATGCTCCAACGGATCAGAACACTGCCCCAAGACCCAGAAGGAAGGTGGTTCGGGCCATATCTTCCTGAAAACGTTATTCCACCACCTCTGCGAGCGTGACTGCCAGGGCGATCCTCATCCGAAAACCATTTGCCAGACTCCCGCGACCAAGGATCATTGCCCCATCAAAGATGAGCTTCCAACAACTGTCAGCCAAGCTCCGCCAGATTCGCTCACAGATGCCGCGAGTGACGAGTGAGCAGGCGTATGCGCAGATGGATCACTTGATGGGGCTGACGACATCAGAAACGCCACCAGTTTGTGGCTCTCAGAAAGCGGATACTACTTCCTCGTCAGCAGCTTCTCCGCAGGCACCAGGAAGTCGAAATCATCCCGGCCGTCGATCTCGGGATCGAGTTAGCCGCAGTCGGTGAGACCGGTGATCTGAAGGCAGAAGAATGGGGGCAGCAGAATCATGAATCCATTCTTCTGCCCCCATTCTACTGCCTATCTCTTCGTTCTGACTGAGTCGGGCACCAAATCGACCAAATGTTGATTTGGTGCCTGAAAACGGCGCAGAACTTCAGGCAAGAAATCGACATCGCAGCAGGCAATAACCACCGCATCGTCCCGTTCACGCACCATGCGCCGCGTTTTCCTTCTCTGTCTCCTCGCCCTCAGCTCTCCGCTTTTCGCCCAAAAGGCGGCGAAGGCCAAAAAAGCCAACACACCGCCGCCGACCAAGCCGCCACTGGTCAGCGTGGACATCACGAAGCTGCCGGAGGGTGCGGCGCATCTCGATCTGTGGCTGCTGTGCGGACAGTCGAACATGAAAGGCCGCGGATTCATGCCGGAGGAACCGAAGAACGGTCCGCGCATCGTCATGATGCACAAGATGGACGACCAGTGGTATCTCGCGCGACATCCGCTGCATCTCGCGGGCGACGCGAAGACCTTCCAAGGCCACGACAACGCCGGCGTCGGCCCCGGGTTGGCCTTTGCCGAGGTGCTCGCCGCGCAGGACAAAACCGCCGCCATCGGCTTAGTGCCTTGTGCGGTCGGGGGATCATCCATCAAGCTCTGGCAGAAAGGCGCGAAGCTTTACGAAGACGCCCTCCGCCGCGCCAAACTCGCCCTGCAAACCACCGCACCGGTCAAAGCTCGCCTTCGCGGCATTCTTTGGCTGCAAGGCGAGGCGAACGCGAACGCCGAGGAACTCCCCCTGCACGCCGAGCGCCTCCGCACCATGATCGAAGCCTTACGCACCGACCTTGCGCAGCCCGATCTACCCTTCATCGCCTGCACCATCGGCGAAATGCAACCCGAGCCACGTCTGAGCGACCTCAAAGCGATGAACAACATCCATCTCGCCCTGCCAAGAAACGTTCCCGACACCGCCTGCGTCGATGCCCGTGATTTAAAGACCCATATCGGCGACAGCGTGCACTTCGACACCGCCGCACAGAACGAGATCGGGAAGCGCTTTGCCACAAAATATCTTCAACTTTCCCCGCCATGAAACGAGTCCTTTTCTTCGCCCTTTGCCCTCTGCTCTCCGCATTCGCCCAAGACGACGCCGCCTGGCTCCGAGAAAAAGGCACGCTGATCTTCCATGATGCCTTCGAGCGCGAAGAAGACGGCAACCTCGCCAAAGCCATCGGCAACGGCTGGAACAGCGCCACGGCGGATCGTGTGCCGCACATCAAGATGGCGGATCTGAATGAAGGCATCCTTAAAATCGCCAGCGCCTCCGTCGAGGCCAAACACGCCGCGCACATTCATCATGAGGCAGGATTTGCCGATGGTGGCGCGGTGATTCGCTTTCGTTTCCCTGGGATCAATAAGGCGGAGACGCTTCAGCTCGGCTTCGTGGACCGCGAGACGAAGGGCATCTGGGCCGGGCATCTCTGCTACGGCATTCTATCGCAATCCAGCATCACCCTGACCGATCAAAAGACCGGCATCATGAACCTGGAGAACCGCAAACGTCGTGATGACGCGGTAGCGAAGAAGCAAAAAGTCCCCGCTGATCTCGAAGCCTTGCTAAAGACCAAAAACATCAGTGTGCCCTACAAAGCCGACACCGAATGGCATGAACTCGTTCTCGCCACCGAAGGCGATGAAATGCGTCTCAGCATCGACGGCAAGTTGCTCGCCAAACATCGCTCCGAAGGCTTCGCGCACCCGGTGAAGCGCTGGTTCAGCTTCCTCGTGAACAACACGGTCTGGATCGACGACGTGAAGATTTGGAAGGTGAAGTGACTTCCCTGAACGGATGACGGATTGAGCCCGTATTGGCTAGGGTCCGATGCATTTTCGCCCCATCCTTTTCTCCCTCTTTCCCATCGTCGCTGCCTCTGCTGCTGAGCCAGCGATGCCTGACAAACACCGTGCCCTTTTCAAAGAGCACTGCGTGAGCTGTCACGGGCCGGAAAAGCAAAAAGGGAAGTTCCGCGTGGATGATCTGCCTCTGGCGATCACGAACGTCGAAACGGCCGAGAAGTGGCAAAAAGTGCTCAATGCGATGAACTCGGGCGATATGCCGCCAGAGGATGAAAAACAGCCGGCGAGTGCCGCAAAGGCGGATTTCCTTGATGATCTGGCGAATGTGATGGTGGCGGCGCGGCGAAGCCTTGGCGATCAAAAGGGTGTGATCACAATGCGGCGGCTGAATCGGCGGGAATACAGAAACACGCTGCGGGAACTGCTCGGCGTGGAGATCAATGTGGCGGAGCTGCCGCCGGATGGTGGCTCGGGGGCCTTTGATACCGTGGGCTCGAACCTATTCATGTCGGCGAACCAGATCGAGCAGTATCAGGCGCTCGGTCGCGAGGCATTGGAGGAGGCGTTTGCTTGGCAAACGGCGGCGAGCGTCACGAAGAAGCTGCACTACGAGGGCGAGACGACGACGTCGAAGGTGAAGGGCTTTGTGAAGTATCAAATCGATGCCCGTGAGCGTGCACAGAAGTGGGTGAAGGCCGTCGATGACGCCACCGCGAAGCCGGAGAACAAGGAGATCGTCGCGAAGCTCCGCGAGGAGGTGAAGAACAATGAATCACGCCTTCGCCGTGAGTGGGCACGCATCCCGGGAGCGCCGAATCCGCGCACGTTTGGCTTTGATAAGAAAGGCGAGAACGATGCGGACCTCGCGAACGATTCTCTGGGCGCAGGTTGGTTGAAGTATCACGAGTATTACGCGCAGATGCCTGCGGTGGATCAGGGCGCGTATCTCGGCACTCAGACGCGGCATCCGGCGGAGCTGAACGTGAACTACATCGAGCTGCTCGTGCCTTTTGACTGGCCGGTGGGTGATTACGTCGTCCGTGTGCGAGCAGCGGCGGTGAAGGACGCGCCGGCGGAGCGGCGCTTCCTCGATTTCGGCATTCATGCTCGCACGGGCAAGGTCATGGCCACGCACGAGATCACCGGCACGATCGAGCAACCGCAGATCATCGAGATCCCGATCACGCTGACGCGAGCGAACCTGACGCGGGAAAATCGCTCGCTGTTCTTCCGCGAGAAAGGCAGTTGGGACACCAACGAGGAAGGCAATCGCAAGCGTGCCGAGGCCGTGAAACGCAACGGCATCGGCCCCGAGCTGGCGCTGTGGGTGGACTGGATCGAGGTCGAGCGAGTGCCAAATGCCGCCAAGCCCGTGCCGCCCGGTTTTGCCGCGCTGAAGCTGCCACTCGATGACAAATCGCCCGCGCCAGCCGCCGCCGAGCTGCGTGCGGCCTTCGAGCGCTTCGCCACCGAGGCCTTTCGCGGCACCACACCGCCTGCGGACTATGTGGATCGCTTGATGAGCCTTTACGACGTGCGCCGCAAAGCCGGTGACAAGCCCGTGGCCGCGCTGAAGGAGACACTCGCCGTCGTGCTGGCCTCGCCGATGTTCCTGTATCTCGCAGAAAATGACTCCCCATCTTTTGCCCCAAATCTTTTACCTAAAGAAGAGGCTGGTAAAAAATTGGGGGTAAAAGATGAGAAGCAAAAGACTCTATCTGGCCCAGAACTCGCCACGCGGCTCTCCTACTTCCTCTGGAGCGCTCCGCCGGATGCGGAGTTGCGAAAAAGCGACCTCTCGAAGCCCGAAGTGCTCGCCGCGCAAACCGAGCGCCTGCTCAATGATCCGCGCTCGGAAGGCTTTTTGTCGGCCTTTGTGCATCAGTGGCTCGGGTTGGATCGCATCGACTTCTTTGAGGTGAATCGGGCTCTTTATCCGCGTTTTGATTCTGGAACGAAGGTCGCGGCCAAGGGCGAGATCCACGAGACCATCGCGCACATCTTGAAGCACAACGCCAGCCTGCGTGACCTGCTCAAAGCCGACTACGTCGTCATCAATCGCGTGCTTGCCCACTACTACGGCATCCCCGGCGTGAAGGGCGAAGGCTATGAAAAAGTGTCGCTGCCGAAGGACTCGCCACGCGGTGGCCTGCTCGGCATGGCGGCCATCCATTTTATGGGCGGCAACGGCGAGCGCACCAGCCCTGTCGAACGCGGTGCCTGGGTGCTGCGCAAGCTCCTGCACGATGCGCCGCCGCCTGCACCTGCCAACGTCCCCGCCATCACGCGACTCGCAGGCAAGGTGCTCACCACGCACGAGCGACTCCTCGCGCATCAGGAGGACCCGCAGTGCGCCAGTTGCCATCGCAAGATCGACCCCATCGGCTTCGGCTTGGAAAACTTCGACGCCGCCGGCCAATGGCGCACCGAAGACAGCTACACCGCCCTCGACGCCAACGGCAAACCCGACCCCAAGAGCAAGAAGACCTGGACCATCGACTCCACCGCCGCCTTCCACAAAGGCCCCGCGTTTAAAGACTACTTCGAGCTGCGAAACATCATCGCCAGAAAGTCCGACGCCTTCGCCCGCAGCTTCAGCGAAGCCTTGATCGAGTTCGCGCTCGGAAGGCCGCTCGGCTTCCGCGATGAGCCGCTGGTGGATGAGATGATTTCACAGGCAGGGAAGAAGAACTTCGCGATGAGGGAGTTCATTCACGCGCTAATCAACAGCCGTGAGTTTCACGTGAAGTGAGAGAGAATCGTATCCCATTCTTCTGCCTACTATCCCCCACAATTTCATGAAACAACTCCTCATCCCTTTCATCCTCCTCGTCACGCACCTCCATGCCGACGTTGGCCAGCGTTTTGACCTCTCGAAGCGAGCCAGTGAGATCGATTCGCGTGCGAAGGAGCACCCGGAGATCAAATTCACCTTCACTGATGACAAGGGAAAGCCCGCCGATCTTCAACATGCCGTTGTGGATACCCGTGTGCCGTCGCAGGGCAAACTTGTGATCTGGCTCATGGGGCACAATCAAGGTCTGTTCGAGCGCATCTCCAGCTACGGCTATCACGGCATCCAGCCGCATTACTCGAACGGCTGGTTCGCTGGCATCACCAAAGCCCAATACGAAGACGGCTCCGGCACCGTGCTGGGCAATATCCGCCTCGAAGCCGCCACGGGCGACGATCACAGCCCGCTGGTGAACATCCCGAAGCCGGATGGCATGATGGAGCGCTCGTTGCAGTTCGTGAAATGGCTCGTCAAAGCGAACCCCGAGGGCAAGTGGCAGCAGTTCCTCACCGACGACGGCAACGGCCTGCGCTGGGAGAAAGTCATCATGAGCGGCATCTCGCACGGCAGCACGACATCAGCGCGTTTTGCCATGCATCAGAAGGTGGATCGCGTGGTGATGTTCTCCGGCCCTCGTGACAATACCGAGACCTGGCAAGGCGGCCACTCCGCCACGCCCTCGAACCGCTTTTTCGGCTTCACGCACATTCTCGACGGCGGTTGGACCGCCGATCACTACTGCCGTTCCTGGCAACTGCTCAAAATGCACCACCACGGCCCCATCGTGAACATCGACGCCGCCAAGCCACCCTACGGCAACACGCGCCGTCTCATCACGAACATCGATGTGAAAAACAACGCTGGCCGCGCTCACACCATCGTCGTGCCCGGCGGCAAGGATCTCATGAGCCAGTGGGTGTATGATGAGGTCTTTCGCTACCTCTTCACTCATCCCGTCGATCAAAGCGGCCCCGCGGTGCCGATGGATGCGGATTGCGAGATGGAGCAGCAACAGCGGAAGTGAAGCTTGAAACCATTCTCCTGCCTCAACTCAGTTCATTCCTCCAACACTCCACCTCTCCAATTCCCCGCGCCTCATGACGACCCGCCGCCATTTTCTCCGCAGCACCGGCACGCTCATCGCATTGCCTGCGCTTGAATCCATCGGCTTCAAGGCTTTCGCCGCTCCGAAAGTCGCGACACCGCCGAAGCGCATGGTGTTTCTCGGCTTTGGCTGGGGCGTAACGAATGAGACGTGGTTCCCGGATGCGAAGAAGACGGGCACGGCGTGGGAGTTGTCCGAAGGGCTGAAGCCGCTCGCGCGTCATCAGAAGGACATCACCGTGGTGCAGGGTTGTGCGAACAAGTTCGCCAATGAAGCGCACTGGGGCAGCACGTTTTGGCTCACGGGCGCGAATCGCTATGCGGAGCCGGGGCAAAGCTTCCACAACAGCATCAGCGCGGATCAGGTGGCGGCGGCGCATTTGGGGAAGGAGACGCGCTTTGCCTCGATCCAGCTCAACACGCCGGACGTGGCGAACTCGGGCCACGGACCCGGCTTGTCGATGGCCTGGGACCCGCGCGGCAAACCGATGGCGGGGCTCGAAAATCCCGTCGCAGCGTTTCATCGCCTGTTTTCGGATGACACCACGCCTCTGAGCGAGCGCCAGGCGATGCTCGCGCAAAAGCGCAGCGTGCTCGATGCGGTGCTGGAGGATGCGAAGCGTGTGCAAAGCGGCCTCACCAAGACGGACATCGACAAGCTCGACGAATACTACCAAAGCATCCGCGACATCGAGGTGCGGCTCGGCAAGGACGAGCAATGGCTCAGCGTGCCTAAGTCGAAGCCGCCGGTATCTGAGCCCAAGCCGGGCCTTGCTGGCAAAGAGGAAATCAAAGTGATGTATGACCTCATCGTCGCCGCGTTGCAGACGGATAGCACGCGAGTGTTGACCTATCGCCAGCCGGTGGGCACGTTGCTGCAAAGTCTCGGCACCAAGGTCGCGCCGCATGACATGAGCCACTACAGCCCCGGTGATCGCATGGCCGCCTCGCAGAAGCGCGATGCCACGCAGAGCGAGCTGCTCGCTGGTCTCATCGACAAGCTCAAGGCCACGAAGGAGGCCGATGGCACGAGATTGTTCGATCACATCGCTCTCGCCTACGGCAGCAACATCCGCACCATCCACTACCTCGACAACTGCCCCACTGTCCTCACCGGCGGAGCCGCGAACCTCAAACTCGGCCACCACCTCGTCCTGCCCAAAGACACCCCGCTGTGCAACGTGTGGCTCACGATGCTGCACGGCCTCGGCATCGAAGCCGAACGCCACGGCGACAGCACGGGTGTGGTGAAGGAACTCATCGTGTGATCCACAAGCCACTTTAGGCAGAAGAATGGGGGCAAGAGAATGAATGCCCTATTCTTTTGCCCCCATTCTCTTGCCTATTGAATCTCATGACTCGGCTCGTCCTCGTTTTCGTCACCTACAGCTCCACGCTCTTCGCCGGACCTCCCCAGGCCGTGCTGGACGCCAAGCACCGCGCTTTTCTCAAAGACAACTGCCTCACCTGTCACAATGCCGAGAAGCAAAAAGGCAAGGTCCGGCTCGATGATATCGCGTTCACGCTCGATTCAGTCGAAAAGGCCGATCTTTGGCAGAAGGTCCTGAACTCGATCAACTCGGGCGAAATGCCGCCGGAGGACGAAAAGCAGCCCGCACCTGCCGCGAAGACCGATTTCCTCGACGACCTCTCTCGCACGCTCGTCACGGCTCGCACAGCCCTCAGTGATTCCGGTGGCAAGATCACGATGCGCCGCCTGAATCGCCGCGAATACAAGAACACCATCCGCGATCTGCTCGGCGTGGACTTGCGTGTGAACGAGCTGCCCGCCGATGGCGGCGCGGGCACCTTTGATACCGTGGGCTCATCGATCTTCATGTCGTCGGACCAGTTCGAGCAATACCTCGCGCTCGGGCGTCAGGCGCTGGCCGAGCACTTCGCGCGGTTCATCGCGCCCACGCCCACCAAGCCGCGCTTGATGCATGTGGAGGCGGAGGAGAGGAATGCGCGTATCGCGGTATCGCTGAAGGAGCGCACGGATGCGCATGAGCGCTACGAGAAGTGGACGGCGGCGGTGAATGCAGCGGCGGCGAAGCCTGAGAATGCGGACATCGTCGCGCAGATCCGTGCGGAGAAGAAGGGCAATGCGACGCATCTCTTCTTCGCCTGGCAGAGGATCCAAGGCGCGCCTTCACCAGCGGACTTTGGCTTCACAGATGCCGTGCATGCGGACGAGCAGGGTCGGCGAAACTGGGTGCATTCCGTGCCGCAGCAGCGTGCTTACCTGGCGCATCCGGCGGCGAAGACGGGCAGCTTCCTGACCATCGAGGATGTGTTTGCGAATCCGTATCAGCCCTTTCGCATCCCTGGCGATTGGCCTGCGGGCGACTATGTGGTGCGGGTGCGCATCGCCGCCACGAGCAACACGCCCAAGGAGCGGCACTTCGTCGAGTTTGGCTCGCAGCATGACAGCGGCGTGCGAGCGGTGACGAGCAGTCATCAGGTCACCGGCACGATGGAGAAGCCGCAGGTGATCGAGATTTTGCTGAAGTTTTCGCCGCTGAACGGCCACGGCTTTTTCTTCCAGGAGAAAGGCAGCTATGAGTCCGAGGAGGTCGCTCATCGTCTCTTCGCCGAAGCAAAGAAGCGCAACGGCATCGGGCCGGAGTTCGCGCTGTGGATTGACTGGATCGAGGTGGCGAGTGCGAATGCAGCCAAGCCCATCGCCAAGACCATCAAACAACGTCGTGAGGTCGAGCTGCATGCGAACGCGATGGTCGGCGGCACTTACAATGGCTACTTCAAGGAAGGCCATCGTGTCGCGAAAGCCTATCTCGATAGCGACCGCACCCAACCGCCTACGGCCTTCGGCAAAGGCATCGCCGATGAGCAGGAGGCGAAGTTCCGCGTGAGAGTTTTCGAGGAGCACGGGCCCAGCTTTGAGCGCTACCTGAATGATCCGCTCACCAAGACGGGCGCTTATTTGACCATCTTCAATGTCCACACCGAGGAGGTCATCACGCTGCCGCCAGACCAGCCCTCGGGCTGGCTAAAGACGAAGCACGAGGTCGAGAAAGCCGGACCGGGCAACTACCTGCTGCGCTTCCGCATCGGTGCGGTGGCGGGCACGCCGAAGGAGCGGCACTTCGTCGAGCTTGGCAGTCGGATTGACAAAGATGAGTTCGGCCTGATACAGACTTTCCAAATCAGCGGCACGACAGGCGCTCCGCAAACCATCGAAGTGCCGGTGAGCATCAGCGCGGATGGCCCACGCACCTTTGTGCTGCGTGAGAAGCGCGATGTGAAGCTCGATCACGACCTCTACACCGCCGCGAGAAAAGAAACAAAGGTCGGCCCAGTATCCGCGCTGTGGATCGACTGGGTGGAATGGGAAGGCCCGCTGAACAAGGTCGAAGCCGGTTCGCAGGTGAAACCCGTCATCGCCGCCGGAGAGACCCATGCCCGCACCGTGCTCCAAACCTTCGCTGAACAAGCTTTTCGCGGCAAAAAGCCCTCCGCCGCCTTTTTGGACAAACTCGCGGCCCTCTACGAAGTGCGCCGCAAAGCAGGCGATGCGCACGAAACAGCCCTCAAGGAGCCGCTGAGCGTGATTCTGGCCTCACCGGGCTTTTTGTTTCTTCAAGAAATTGGCTCCCCATCTTTTACCCCAAATCTTTTACCAGCAGATCAGGATGGTAAAAAATTGAGGGTAAAAGATCAGAAGCAGAATCAGCTTTCCCAATCTGAACTCGCTTCACGACTGTCCTACTTCCTCTGGAGCGCTCCCCCCGACGCCGCTTTGCTCAAAGCCGACCTCACCAAGCCAGACATCCTCGCCCGCGAGGTGGACCGCCTCATCGCCAGCCCGAAGGCGGACGAGTTCGTCAGCGGTTTCGTGCATCAATGGCTCGGCATGGACCGGCTCGACTTCTTCCAGTTCGACACCAAGCAGTTCCGCGACTTCGACGAAAGCGCCAAGGCCGCCACACGCCGCGAGGTCTATGAAACCTTCGCCCACCTGCTGCGAAACAACGGCAGCCTCACGAAGCTGCTCAAGAGCGACGAAATCCACGTCAACGGCCTGCTCGCCACCTACTACGGCATCGAAGGCATCAGCGGTGATGCGTTTCAAAAAGTGAAACTGCCCGCAGGCTCGCCACGCGGCGGATTGCTCGGCATGGCCGCAATACTCGCGATGGGCAGCAACGGCGAGCGCACCAGCCCCGTCGAACGCGGTGCCTGGGTGTTGCGCAAACTCCTCCACAACCCGCCACCGCCCGCCCCGCCAAACGTGCCGCAGCTCGACCGCCTCGCCGGCAAACCCATAAGCCCGCGCGAACGTCTGCTCGCCCATCAAGAAGAGCCGCAGTGTCTCCAGTGCCATCGCAAAATCGACCCCATCGGCTTCGGCCTCGAAAACTTCAACGCCGCCGGCAAATGGCGCGAAGTCGATCACGACCCCAAAACCAAAAAAGACTGGCCCATCGACCCCGCCGGCCAATTCCACAACGGCCCCACCTTCCAAACCTACTTCGACCTCCGCGATCAAATCGCCGCCCAGAGCGAAAACTTCGCCCAAGGCTTCACCGAGGCCCTCATCGAGTATGCGCTCGGCAGGCCGTATGGGTTCACGGACACTGCGTTGGCTGATGACATCGTCAAAAAAGCCAAAGCGAAGGATTTTTCGATGAAGGACTTTTTTATCGCACTGGCCTCCAGCAAAGAATTTCACAGGAAATAGCCACTCGAACGACGTTCAACTCTCTCTTCGCCCCATGAAAACCCGCCGTCATTTTCTCCAGTCCAGCTCTTCGCTCATTGCTCTGCCCGCGCTTGAGTCGCTGGGCTTCCGCCGCTTTGCTTCTGCAGCTGCTCCTGCAGCACCGCCGAAACGTCTCGTCTTTCTTGGTTTTGGCTGGGGGATCACGACGGAGACGTGGTTTCCGGACATCCAGCAGACGGGGAAGGATTACACGCTGCCGGAGGGTTTGAAGCCGCTGGCGAGGCATAAGGCTGACTTCACGGTGGTGCAGGGTCTTTGGAACAAATACTCAAACGAAGGGCATTGGGGCAGCACTATGTGGCTCACGGGCGCGAACCGATTCGCGGAGCCTGGGCAGACGTTTCACAACAGCATCTCGGCGGATCAGGTCGCGGCGGCGAAGTTGGGCATGGACACGCGTTTTGCCTCGCTCCAGCTCAATGGTGGCGAGAACGCAGAGGCTTCTGGGCATGGTCCTGGACTCTCGATGGCTTGGGATGTGAGCGGCAAGCCTATCGGCGGCCACAAAGGGCCGGTGGAGGCGTTTCATCGGCTCTTCTCGAAAGACACGACGCCCATCGAACAGCAGAAAGCGATGCTCGCGCAGAAGCGCAGCGTGCTCGACACGGTGATGGAGAATGCGAAGGCGATGCAGCGTGGCCTTGGCAAAAACGACAAGGCTAAGCTCGACGAATACTTCCAGGGCATCCGCGACATCGAGACGCGTCTCGCGAAGGACGAGCAATGGATCGGCGTGCCGCAGCCGAAAGCACCAATTCCGCAGCCGCAGGAGGGCCTCGCAGGTAAGGAGGAGATCAAGATCATGTATGATATCATCATCGCTGCGATGCAGACGGACAGCACCCGCGTGCTGACCTATCGCCAGCCGGTGAGCACTTTGATGACAAGCATCGGCATCAAAGTGGCCCCGCATGACATGAGTCACTATCACAGCACCATGGGCGAGAAGTATGCGGCTTCACAGCAGCGCGATCTCGTGCAGAGCGAGTTGCTCGCCGGACTCCTCGACAAGCTCAAAGCCACCAAGGAAGCCGATGGCAGCCGCCTCTTTGATCACGTCGCCCTCGCCTACGGCAGCAACATCCGCACCGAGCACAACCTCGACAACTGCCCCACGCTGCTCACCGGCGGCGGTGCAGGAATCAAGCTCGGCCACAACATCGTTGCACCGAAGGATACGCCGCTGTGCAACACCTGGCTAACCCTGCTGCATGGCATCGGCGTGAACGTCGAGCGGCATGGAGATAGCTCCGGCGTGTTGAAAGAGATCGTGGCGTGAGGAAGGGGCGAGGAGCTGATTTTTGCCAAAAAATGCTCCGACGGGCATTTTTCTTGTCCGGTTCGGGCTTTTGGTGCGGTATATCGGCTCCCCCGTTTTTTTCCCAACCATGAAGCAACTCCTATTCTCCCTCGCACTCCTCGGCTCGGTCGCGTCCGCGCAGGAATACCTCGAAATCGCCGCGCCCACCAGCCAAGACGACGAACTCCTCGCCGTGCATCAGGCCCTCACCGCGCTGGAGGCCCACGACGCTCGAAAAGCGGATCTGGTAAAGCTGCGCTACTTCGCCGGACTGAGCTTTGACGAGGCGGCGGAAATCCTCAGCATCGCCGTCCCCACCGCCAAGAGAGACTGGACCTACGCCCGGGCCTGGCTTTTCCAAAAGATCAAACTCATGCGTGAGGAAGCTTCATGAACCCCAATTGCAAGCCGAACGCCGCCATCGTCATGAGCACCGACGGCTTCGAAAAAGGCCTCATCCCGACTGGCGAAGACGCCCTCCACCGCACCCAACTCCTTGATGGCAGCAAAGAAGTCAAGTAATCGGGGCATTCCTGCCCCGCCTGTCTGTCAGTAATGGGGACATTCCTGTCCCCTCTGACGGGCGAGGAATCGCCCGATTACATTCCAAACCGGGCCAGGAATGGCCCGGTTACTTCAGCACATGATTCTCGATCAGTGTGAACTCCCCATCGCGTAACTTCGCCTCCACGGGGTTCCGTCGGATGTAATAGACTTGTTCTCGGATAAGAAACGGGATGAACGCGGGCAGAAGGTGGCGCTGACTCCTGTCTTCAGGATGGGTTGCAGGCCCGCGAGGCCAGGTGGTGATTCCACAAGCCAGCGCTAACCACGG
>Ga0247834_1001188_pt1 | contig 46689 bp, 39 predicted proteins | sample LaCruzMarch2015__8_FD_187118 | JGI IMG/M metagenome (GOLD analysis project Ga0247834, IMG submission 187118) | Freshwater microbial communities from meromictic Lake La Cruz, Castile-La Mancha, Spain - LaCruzMarch2015_12m | ecosystem: Environmental > Aquatic > Freshwater > Lake | place: Spain... | reverse complement strand
TGGCGTCAACCCGAAGAAGTGTGGATCAACAAGCCACCAGAAGAGCCCGAACCGATCCTCGCGCTAGCCTTGGTCCAGGCCGCCTGAGTGGCAGCCAAGGAGTGACACCTTCCCTGAAAGTCACCGGTTGTAGTTACTGCAAGGCAATCTGTGCTGCCTGATACGGTGCAAGAAGGCAGCCTGGTGATGCTTGTTTGGGCGGAGTTGCCCAGCACATAGGTGGTGGGTTGGCTGCCACCAGAAAAGGTGTTCGAGCCAATGTTGCCCACCATGATATTAGGACCGACACCTGAACTGCCGTTACCAGTTCCATTCAAGGGAAGTCTGCCAGCCAAGGTAAGTCGAGTCACCTTGCCACCAAGTGAGATGGATTGATTTGTTGAGACAGTAGCATCTTGGGGATGCCAGAACACATGGGTAATGGGTGGTTCACCTGTCGTTTGCAGACAACTTAGATCACCCGGGTCCCTAAACTTGCAGATCATTGCGGTGTTCGGTTGGGCCGCCAACCCTCGTTCCGGCAGAATGAGCCAAGCGATCGCCATCACGGCAAGCAGAGCGATACCGCGGCGTATCCAGCCTGGCAATAAGGAAGATAGCGGGGGAGCATTGGAGGGGTTCATCATGTGGTTTGGTGCGAGCACATTTTTCTGGGGATAATACCAAGTAATGGCGGATAAATTGTGTTCATTGTTACCAAGGCCTGCCGGTGAGCAATACGCCTGCCCAGTAATACGGATGGGTGAGGCCTTGGGCATACCGCGCCTGATCACTGCGCGAGAGGTCACGGATCAGAACTTGACCACCAGGCCCGATAAGATCGGACCCGGACACTCTGATTTTGCCCCGCTGGAAGGCCCGGCGCGTGGCCTGCAGGGCCACGTCCTTGGTCATTCCCCCCCTCAGGTAACGGTAGAACTGGATGAAAAAGGCCGCGTTGCCGGCGTCGTCCACGGACCAGAGGGTACCGAGTCCTGAATGGCCGCCAAAGGTGAGTGCCGCTCCAAGCAGGCCAAGCTCACTGCGCTCGTCGCCAAGTGCGGTTCGGCAGGCACTCAGGCTGACCAGATCCAGCCGGTTTGGCGTGCGCTTCCCAGCCTGGAGGCTGGCGAGATTGAATGCGCCGTTAGTGGTGTGGAGCGTACCAAGACCTGTTTGGCCGGAGCTTAGTTCCGCATGGGTAGCGATATGGATCTGGGAGTAGTTGGTGGTGTTGATCCGGGTACGAAGATTGGGCCCATTGAACGCATCATCGAGCAGTAGATCGGAGGGCTCGCCGGCGGAGATCTCCCCAAGTTCCTGTTTAACGAGAGGAAGTGGAACCAGGCCCGAACTGAACTTGCTCGCCCCGGCCAGGAGGATGCGCCGGGGAGTATCTCCTGGATCTGGAGAAGGCGTACTGAGATCGGTGAGGCCAAGGGAGGGAGTGATGGTGAGGGCAAAACGCTGACCGAAAAAGCTGGTTTCCGTGAGCGGAAGGGCAGCAAAGGGGATCGCCTGAAGCCTCCGATCCGCTGAAAGCAGAACCGAGGTAATCCGCTCCTTCTCCAACACGGGGAGAACATCCGCGAGCAGGAGTGAGGCGAGCTCACGGCCCTGCGGCGATTGCCCGGCCTGATCGAGCCATTCCATGCGGCTGAACTGTCGCTGCACGTTGCCAATGAGTTGATGGAGTGCCTCCTGGTTGACGCGGTGCTGCCAGCCCAGCAACGGACCGTGGGGAGGGATCAACACCACATCGATCAACACCTCGCCCGTTGGCAGGGGCCAGGCGTTGAACCTCAGGATGGCTGGGGAATAGGGCCTTCCGGGGCCGCCCTCTAATCCTGAGGGGGAAAGCGCCTGATGACGCCGATCGGCCTCGCTCGCCTGCAAGTTCTCCTGCAGCGTGGCCACGCTGGGTACCACGGTGTCTCGGCCGGATTCGAGGCCGAGAGCCTGGATGGTTGACTTCATGGCAAGGCTTTCTCCCCGCTCGAAGCTTTCCACCCCTTCGGGAACGCTCAGCAACCGCACCGGGTTTATCGGTGGCAGCGAGGGCCCCTGGGACATGATTGACGACCCCGCAGCAACGAGCCTTTCGCCTTCGCTGATGCTGCCCGCAGCAACCTCAGGTGTTGAGATGGCCTTAGTGATCCCTTCACCGCCAGGGGGGGGGATCACAACAGCGGTCACGGTCATCGTGGGTCCAGGGGCCAACCACCAGTTACGAGGTGGTTCCCAGGGGAACTCCACGGCATTCACTGAGGCCGAAGCGATCGAAGTTGCTGAAGGGATCACGGTAGAGTTACTAATCCCGTCTGGCGTGCTAGTGATCAATGTGATCTTCTGGTCAGGCTGACCACCTATAAGGGGGTTGTTGGTGACGCCCCCCGGCTCAAGAACGATGGTGTACGCATTGACCAGGCCAGTCTCACGGCTCTGGTTCACAAGCCCTTCGGGACCGTCTAGAACGGTATCAACCGCCCTACCACCCTGGATTTGAATGGCTCCTAGATTATTGCGAAGTTGATCAAAGCTTACCTGGATTTGGTTGCCAACTTCTTCAGGCGAGCCGATACTGATCTGCAGGGAGCCTCCAGGAGTTAGCCGGAGGCCAGAGCCATCTGAAGTGGCCACTGCCGATCGCAGCTCAATGGAGCCCGTGGCTGCAGGATCCTGCGCTGTTGCTGTGCGTCCAGTCGTGATGGAGCTGTCGATGGCGATAATCGCCCCAAGGCCTGTGAGAGCCAATTGGCCGGCTGGAGCCAGGGTGCTTTGATCACCGCTGATGTTGAACCTGGTGTTGCTGATGGTTTGCTGACCTCGGCTGACTGCTCGAATTGCACCTTGAAAGCCGAACGGATCAGGCTGAAACGGGTATCCAAGATCTGGGGAGATTGGATTGCTGCTGCTCACATCGAGTGTGGCGTTAGCCAATGCGATGTTCGAGTTGCTGAAAAGGTCGATCCGGCCACCCCGCCCGAAGAAGTAAGTTGCATTTCCAAGAGCCTTGGGGGTGTTGAACAGGGTTCCACCGGTGCGTGCCGTCAGAGTCGATTCCTGATCGATGGTTAACCCTTCCTGACGGTAAGCCGAGAGATTGAGGATCTGGATACTGCCGCCGAAGCTTTCAAGCTGACCACCGAGGCTCGGTGAGCTGTCGACACTCAGAACAGAGTGGTCTGTGACTTGAATACCCCCTTGGGAAATCACCCGAATCTTTCCACCCAGAACAGTAAATCCGGTGCCTGCATCAACTGCATTATCTGTGCCATCGGTTCGATCAGTGAAACGTATTATGGGACCACCTTCCTGGGAATCCACGAATGTGCGGTTCTCCAGCGGCCCGGCGGACGTGTGATACGGGGCATTCAACGTCGATCGTTGGATTGTGATGCCTTGCTTCTTTGAGTTGTTGAGAAGGGTAATTTCTCCTCCTGCAAAGTTACTGATTGTTGCCCACCCTGTTCTTCCTCCGGGGCCGGCCGGAAAATGGTCGCTCTCGGCAATCAGCTTGCTGTTGAAGAGAACAATTCCTGCAGCGCTGCTCAACCGCAGATCACCTGATCCCGCCCCTCCGCTGGCGCCCAACAGGGAGTCGGACAGTTTGATTCCTCCATTGTTGCCGTTGGACTGGAAGGCAAGGTTCCCCGCCAGATTGTGCGTCGCGTCGGCGCGGGCCACGCTGCGGCGGAAGTCAATCCCACCATCGGCAGCCAGCACCACATTGCCACTGGTGTCTGTAAGTTGAATCGCGCTGCGCGGCAGAGCTGGATTTGCCTCCAGCAGCGGCGTCAGAATTTGGGATGCGTTGAGAGACGATCCACTGACGAGGATGTCGCCCTTGGAGAACAGGCCGATTAGGGGGTCAGGGTCAGGTTGGGTCAGCGTCGCTCCGCTGTCGAAAACAACGGAGGTGATGGGAGAGCGGAGGTCTTCCAGCGTGTGAACACCCACATCCAAGCTGCTGTTGACCACCGACAGCGGTTGGTCGGGGTTCCAGCTTTCCAGGTGGATCAATCCCTTCGGCGCCAGGAGCGTGCTGTCAATCACCGAAACCTTGCCTGCCCTCAGGAACAATTGCTTGCCTTCAAGGTTGGATTGCTGCAACTGAAGGGCATCGATCGCCTGAAGATCGATCGCCCCGCGTTTGCCGGGCTGGCCAGATTTCAACTGGATGTCGTTCAGCTCGATCTGCTGCGCACCAAGTCGCAATCGGTCAAGTCCAGGTTCGGTGAGCGGCAGGTAACCCGCCGTGAGCAGGCTGTTGCTGCCGGCTTCGCTGCGAATGGCACCGTTGCCTGCCTCGAGAATCAGCGACCGGTCCACCGTCAACCTGCCTCCGGCCAACACGATCGACCCGTTTGTTGTCCCCAGCCCAAGGCTGTCCAGGGTTCCCAAGCTCGTTTTGAGCGCCTGCCAGCTCAGCTCCGGCGGTGCGGTCAGGGCAGCAGCTGCGGCGGCATCGGTGCTGAAGGCATCGAAAACGCCACTCTCACCAATCCTCAGGCCCGTGGAGGTGGAAAGCAACAGATTCGTGGTGTTCACCACCTTGGCTCCAGGCCCCAGCCAGATGCCGCCGGGCGAGAGCCAGAACAGGTTGGCCGGGGCCGAAAGACTCAGCGTCTTGTCGAGAAAGGTGCCGAGCCGGTCGCTGACCCCCACGATCACATTGGAGCGTCCCTGGGTATCGATGCCCACCCCGTTGATCCCGCCGCGGGTGTCAGACTGTTGGAAGCGATGAAACAAGTTGGGGCCTGCCGCAGTGCCGCCGCCGACGGAGCAGAAACCGCTGCTGCAACGGCCGTTCGTGGCGCCATTCACCTGGGTTCCCAGACCCCCTCCGACCACGTCGGCCAAGGCCGGAAAGGACACGAGGACCAGGGCGAGGGACCCGAAACGGAACCACCGAACTCCCAGGATGCCCTTTTGTGTCTTTCTCAGACGCATTATTGGACCCATGAGAACTGTCCAGGCCAATCAAAGCAACTCCCCGCCGGGGTCGTTGTGATTAAGATCACAAAGCCAGCCCCCAGGCCCTCTTAGGCTCCATTGGATCGCCTATCAAGGCAGCATCTGGCGATGCAGCCTCAGGCATCGATCAACCAGCTTTGACACTTGGGCAGTGACTGTTTCTTGAACCACGTAGGCAGGCCCGGATGGTTACGCAAAGCCCCACCAAAGCATCCGATCTTGCCGAAATCAGCTTGTTCGCCCTGCTCAGCGAGCAGCAACGGCATCGGCTGTTGGATCAACATCGGGGGGTCACGTTTGCTGCCGACCAGTTGCTGATCCTGGATCATGATGAATCCCAGGGCCTGATTCTTCTTCGTAATGGCATTGCCAAAGTCCGTCGATTCACCAACGACGGCGAGGAGGCCGTGCTCTCCCTCCTCGGCCCGGGTGAAGTGTGTGGCGAAATGGCCGTTCTCAACAACGGCCGCCGTTCAGCCGATGTCGTCAGCCTCACGCAATGTGAAGCCGTCTTCCTGCGGGTCGGTCCCTTTCGCGAACTCCTGAACTGTGAACCCAGGCTTGCCCTTGCCTTGGCGAAGCTTGAAGCCAGGCGGCTGCAGGACCTCAACCGTCGTTTCACCTTGCGGGGGGCTGATGCCAGCACCCGCCTGCTTGCCACGCTCTGTGACATCGCCGTACGCGCCCACCCGGGCGCCGATACCTTCGCGGCAACTCCGCCCCTGCCGCATCGGGAGCTCGCGGCGCTCTCCGGGCTGGCTCGGGAGACGACATCACGCACCCTCAGCAAGTTGCGCCAGCGCGGCATCGTTGTGGAGGTGCATGGCGGTGGTCTGAAGATCGTCGACCGTGAGTCCTTGCGTCAGCGGGACCTGCTCTAGCTCTGATCTCGGTCATGGAGCGATTGGCTCCGTGCTGGCTCCGATAGCCTGACTATTCCCTGTTTTCACCCAACCCGGACCCGATGCTCAGGCCATCCGCCAGCCTGCTGGTCGCCGCCCTTGGGGGCGGGGCTTTGGTGCTCACGATGGGGCTGGCGCTGCGGCCCGCGCCGCTCCCGCCCTGGTCTGCTGAGGTCGGAGCCGCCGCCTCAACGCAGACTCCTGTCACGCCCCCCCCTGCCGCGGAAACCACAGCCCCGGCTCGGGCTTTCCTCCCGGCGGATCCAACCCTGCCCCTGGCCGCCAGTGGCCGCCACTACCCCCTGGTTCCCACCGATCCGGCCAGCCTGGCGAGCCTGTTGGTGGCCGTCGAGAAAGCCCTGCGCTCCCCCCAGACACCCGCTGCCGATCTGCCCGGCCTCGGCCATCAACAGCAGGTGATCTACCGCGTCCTCTCCCACCAGGTGGCCCGCTCCCAGCAGGTGCGCCGCTTGCTTCCCGCCGCCTGGCTGAGCATCTACGACCGGCACCTGGTGGCGCGGCGGGCCTTCCTGGCCATGCACCGCGGTGGCCGCAAACCCACAGCCCTGCCGGCCTGGCGGATCATTCCTCCCCGCCCCGCCGAGGCCCTGATCGCCTCCTACAAAGAGGCCGAAGCCGCCACGGGCATCCCCTGGGAGGTGCTGGCTGCCGTCAACCTGGTGGAAACGGGCATGGGCCGCATCGATGGCGTGTCGGTGGCCAATGCCCAGGGGCCGATGCAGTTCCTGCCCACCACCTGGAGCGAGCCGGGCATCGGCAAGGGGGACATCCGTGACCCCCACGACGCCATCCAGGCGGCGGCCCGTTATCTCGTTCGACGGGGTGGCCTCAAGGACATCCGCAAGGGGCTCTGGGGCTACAACAACAGTGACAACTACGGCATTGCCGTGCTCACCTACGCCTCCCTGATCAAGGAGGATCCCCGGGCCTATGTGGGGCTCTACAACTGGGAGATCCACTTCGGCACCGCCGCCGGAGACCTCTGGCTGCCCGTGGGCTACGACCAGCCCAGGCGCATTCCCGTTGCCACGTTCCTGAGGCAGTTTCCCGCCAGCGCTCCGCCGCCCGGTTCCTCGGGCGCCTGATCCGCCGACTCCGTTTCCACTGGCTCCGTCACCACTGGCTCGGTTCAGTCGTCCAGCGCCACCAGATCCCTGAGCTGGCCGGGATCCAGCCCGCCCAGCCACTCCTCGCCGCTGCCGATGATGTCCTCGGCCAGACGGGCCTTCTCGCGGATCATGCGATCGATCTTCTCCTCCACCGAGCCGCTGGTGATGAACTTGTGCACCAGCACCCGTTGGGTCTGGCCAATCCGGTAGGCCCGGTCGGTGGCCTGGTTCTCCACGGCAGGATTCCACCAGCGATCCACATGGAACACGTGGCTGGCGCGGGTGAGGTTGAGGCCCACGCCGCCCGCCTTCAGGGAAAGCAGAAACAGCTGGGGGCCGCGGGGATCGTCCTGGAAGCGATCCACCATCGCCTGGCGTTCGTTCTTGCTGGTGCTGCCGTACAGGAACGGCACCTCCTGATGGAAACGCTGCTGCAGATGGGCCTGAAGCAGATGCCCCCACTCGGCGAACTGGGTGAACAGCAGGGCCCGATCGCCCGCTTCGATCACCTCCTCGACGATCTCGTCGAGCCGCTGCAACTTGGCCGAGCGGGCGCCGAAGCCCTCGCTGATCTGGCTCTCCTTGAGGGCCAGGGCCGGATGGTTGCAGATCTGCTTGAGCTTGGTGAGCAGGGCCAGCACCTGGCCGTGCTTCTGGCCCAGGGGAGCGCGGGCGATCGCCTCGAGGCTGGCATCGACGGTGGCGCGGTACAGCTTGGTCTGCTCCGGCGTCAGCCCCACCCATTCCCGCAGTTCCACCTTTTCGGGCAGGTCGGAGATGATCGATCGGTCGGTCTTGAGCCGGCGCAGGATGAACGGGCCCACCCGGGCCTTGAGATCGCGCAGGGAGGCGGTGTCGCCGTAGCGCTCGATCGGCAGGCGGTAGCGCTGGCGGAAGAACTCCTCCTCGCCGAGCACCTTGGGGTTGAGGAAGTCCATCAGGGCCCAAAGCTCGCTCACCCGGTTCTCCACCGGCGTGCCGGTGAGGGCGATCCGGAACCGTCCTCCCCCCCCGCCCTGCTTGCCGGAGCGGGCCAGTTCCCGGGCCGCCAACGACTGCTTGGCGGCGGGGTTCTTGATCGCCTGGGCTTCATCGATCACCGTGCCCTGCCAGTCGAGGGAGGAGAGCACCTCCACATCCCGTTGCAGCAGCCCGTAGCTGGTGAGCACCAGATCCACCCCCTCCAATGCCTTGGCCAGGGCCGCCGCCGTGGAGGGCCGCCTCGGGCCGTAGTGCTCCAGCACCGTGAGCTCCGGGGTGAATCCCGCCGCCTCCCGCTTCCAGTTGGTGAGCACCGAGGTGGGGGCCACCAGCAGCACCGGGCGTTTCAGCTCCTGCTCCGCCTTCAGGTGCTGCAGGAAGGCGAGCAGCTGGATCGTCTTGCCCAGCCCCATGTCATCGGCAAGGCAGGCCCCCTGATCGAAGCGGTGCAGGAAGGCCAGCCAGCCCAGGCCCCGCTCCTGGTAGGGCCGCAGCTGGCCGGCAAAGCCCTCGGGGGCCGGCAGGGGATCGGGGGCTTTCTGCTGGTGGTATTGCTCCAGCACCGCCTGCAGCCGGGGCCCGGCGGTGAAGCGATGCACCGGCAGCCGCTGCAGGGTTTCCCCCTCGTTGCCGGTGAGGCGCAGGGCGTCATCGAGGCTGAGGGCGGGATCGAGGGCACAGAACTTTTCGGCGTTGCGCAGATCGCCGGGGCGCAGCTCGATCCAGGCCCCCTTGTGCTGCACCAGCGGGCTGCGCTTGCCCGCCAGCCGCTCCAGGTCCTTGAGGGTGAGGGTGACGCCGCCGATCATCAGCTCCCAGCGCCACTCCAGGGTTTCGCCGAGGCTGAAGCCCCGCGACTTCGCCGGCAGTTCGGCCTCGATCGAGAGCCCCAGCCGGCTGGCCAGGCCGCCGCTGAGGCTGGCTGGCAGCACCACCCCCACGCCCACATCCCGCAACCGGGCCGCGGCGGTGCGCACCAGTACGAAGGCCTCGGCCGGGGCCAGCTCCATGCGTTGGGGTGTGGCGGCATCCAGACCCCGCTCAAGCGGCTCGAACACCTGCAGGGCCCGGCCGAGGCCCTCCAGCAGCAACTCGCCGGGCTGGGGAATGGTGACCTCCCCCAGCTGGAGATTGGCTTCACCGGCGGCCCAGACTGCCGCCGCCGGCAAGGTCAGGCTGGGATCCGACTCGGCCTGCAGACAGAAGCGAAGCTCCCAGAGCTCGCCGCCCTCCGCAGGCGTGTCCAGCTCCAGGCAGGCCCGGGCCGGAGCCAACCGCCCGGCCACCGCCTCGCGCCAGTGGTGGGTGGCGGTGCTCAGCCGCTCGATCTCCTCGCCCGTGAGCCGAAGCTCCCCCTTGCCCGGGCCCAGGGCCTGCTGCCAGGCCGCCAAGAGGGGATCCAGGCCCTCGGGGTGGGGCCTGAAGCCGCTGCGCAGCTGGGCATCCAGCAGGCGGGAGAGAATCTCCACCAGCCGCAGCCGGCCGGATCCGGGCCGCCAGCAGGCCAGGGGCGGGGCGCCATTGGCGGCGGGCCCTCGCCAGAGGGCGGCCACCGCCACCTGGGGGAGCCGGGTGGCCAGCTCCTCGAGCCGGCGGCGGTCGTCCTCGCGGTTGAGCAGGGGAAGCCAATGGGCCCTGCCCTCCTCCACCTGGGGTAACCAGCGGCCCCGGGCGATCAGGCTCAGGCTCCAGCGCTGCAGGTGGCTCCACCAGCGCAGTTCATCGGCCAGGTCGGGATGGTTGCCCGACAGTGGCAGCCGCTCCAGCCAGAGGGCGGCGGCGGCGGGATCCAGCCAGAGACCCTCCACCTGCCAGGGCCACCACTCCACCTCCTTCGGCATCGGTTCGCCGGCCTGCAGCGGCAGACCGCTCCAGCCGTCCGCCTCCTCTTTCTTCCTGCCCCGGGCGCCCTGGCGCCGACTGGGCAGGCTCAGGCAGGCCGCGGCGGGCCGGAAGGACTCGGTCCACAGATCCCACTCCTCCAGCCAGGCCCCCAGGTCATCCTGGTCAAGGCTGAGCGGATGGGCCAGGGGCGCGTTGATCGGTGTGGCCGGACTGGCCACCCGCCAGGTGTCGGCCCAGAGCAGCAGACCGGCGACCGCCATTCCACTGGCGTCGGCCGGAAGCCAGGTGGCGTGCAGAAGGCTCATCGCCGAGGCGCGGCCAGGTACGGATCGGCGCCATCATCCCCGATCGCCGCCCCCTGGTCGCCTCAACCGGCAGGAGCACCGGGCAGCAAGGCGCTCATGGCCGCAGCTCGGGGAAAAGGCGAAGGATCACCTGCAGCAGCAGGGCGCCGCCCACCAGGGGCAGCCAGAGCGGCAGCCAGGCCCGCAGCAGGTCCGCCCCCAGGGCACCCAGCCCCCCCGGGGTGAAGGGCGCGGTGCCCAAAGCGGCATCGAGGGGCACCGCCAGGCTCAGAAGGCCGCAGACCGCCCCCACCAGGCCCGCCTGCAGGTGGCCGTCGTCGGGGTCGACCCGTTGGAGGTGAAAGGCCAGAAGGCCGTAGAAGAAGCCGCTCCCACCGGCCCGCAGGCCGGGCTCCAGGCCGATCGCCAGGCCGATGACCAGGGCCCCGCCCCCGGCCAGCAGGGCCCAGGCGATCGAGCGCAGCCGCAGCCGCCCACGATCCTCGCCAAGCATCAAAGGGGAAGGCACGGCGCGGGGCGCGAAGGGTGGGACCGGTGCTGGGCGATCATGCCTTCTCCAGGGGTGTTTCGCCGCGTCGGGCCATGGCTGTTGCTTCTTCTTCAAGTCGCACGGCCGCCGGGCTGCCGGGGCCCCGCAGCGGCGCCGAGATCCGCGAGGCCTTCCTGGCCTTCTACGGGGCGCGGGGCCACCGGCGCCTGCCCAGCAGCTCCCTGGTGCCCGACGACCCCACGGTGCTGCTCACGATCGCCGGCATGCTGCCGTTCAAGCCGGTGTTCCTGGGCCAGGCAGAGCGGCCGGCGCCCCGGGCCACCACGGCCCAGAAGTGCATCCGCACCAACGACATCGAGAACGTGGGCCGCACGGCGCGGCACCACACCTTCTTCGAGATGCTCGGCAACTTCTCGTTCGGGGATTACTTCAAGGCCGAAGCGATTGCCTGGGCCTGGGAGCTCTCCACCGAGGTGTTCGGGCTGGCCCCGGAGCGCCTGGTGGTGAGTGTCTTCCGCGACGACGACGAAGCCGCGGCGATCTGGCGCGACGCGGTGGGGGTGAACCCGAAGCGGATCCTCCGCCTGGATGAAGCCGACAACTTCTGGGTGTCGGGCCCAACCGGCCCCTGCGGCCCCTGCTCGGAGCTCTACTACGACTTCCACCCCGAGCGCGGCGATGACGACATCAATCTCGAGGACGATTCCCGCTTCATCGAGTTCTACAACCTGGTGTTCATGCAGTACAACCGCGACGCCCAGGGAACCCTGACGCCGCTGGCGAACCGCAACATCGACACCGGCCTGGGGCTGGAGCGCCTGGCCCAGATCCTGCAGGGAGTGCCCAACAACTACGAAACCGACCTGATCTTTCCCCTGATCGAGACGGCGGCGGCTCTGGCAGGAGTCGACTACCACCAGCTCGACAACAAAGGGCAGACCTCGCTGAAGGTGATCGGGGACCACAGCCGTGCCATCACCCAACTGATCGGCGATGGTGTGACCGCTTCGAATCTTGGTCGCGGCTACATCCTGCGTCGCCTGCTGCGCCGGGTGGTGCGCCACGGCCGCCTGCTGGGCATCGAGGGGCCGTTCCTGGCGGCGATGGGCGAGGCCGCCATCGCCTTGATGGCGGACGCCTACCCCCAGTTGCTGGAGCGTCGCGAGGCGATCACCGCCGAGCTGGTGCGGGAAGAGGCCCGTTTCCTCGAAACCCTCGGGCGGGGCGAGAAGCTGCTGGCCGAGCTGCTGGCCGCCCAGCCCAGGGTGATCAGCGGTGCCCAGGCCTTCGAGCTCTACGACACCTTCGGCTTCCCCCTGGAGCTCACCGAGGAGATCGCCGCCGAGCACGGACTAACCGTGGACCTGGAGGGTTTCGAGGCGGCCATGGAAGCCCAGCGCCAGCGGGCCAAGGCGGCGTCGGTGAGCCTGGATCTCACCGACGTTGGGGCAGTCGAGGCGATGGCCGCCGAGCTGCCCGACACCCACTTCCACGGCTACGAGGCCCTGGAGCACCGCTCCCAGGTGATGGGCCTGGTGGTGAACGGTGAACCGGCCCAGCGGGCGGCGGCGGAAGATGCGGTGCAGGTGGTGCTCGATGCCACCCCCTTCTATGGCGAATCGGGCGGCCAGATCGGCGACCGGGGTCTGCTCACAGGGGCGGGCGTGATCGTGGCCATCGAGGCGGTGGTGAAGAACCGCAAGTTGTTCGTGCATCAGGGCCGCGTCGAGCGCGGTGCCCTGGGCCTCGGCGACACCGTGATCGCCCGGGTCGATCGGAGCTGCCGCCGCCGCGTCCAGGCCCATCACACCGCCACCCACCTATTGCAGGCCGCCCTGAAGCAGGTGGTGGATCCGGCGATCGCCCAGGCCGGTTCCCTGGTGGATTTCGATCGGCTTCGCTTCGACTTCCACTGCCCCCGCGCCCTGACGCCGGTCGAATTGGAGCGGATCGAGGCCCTGATCAACGGCTGGATCGCCGAGGCCCACCCCCTGGAGGTGGAGGAGATGGCCCTGGAGCAGGCCCGCAGCGCCGGCGCGGTGGCGATGTTCGGCGAGAAGTATGGGGCCCTGGTGCGGGTGGTGGATGTGCCCGGCGTCTCGATGGAGCTCTGCGGCGGCACCCACGTGGCCAACACCGCGGAGATCGGCCTGGTCAAGATCGTGGCCGAAACGGGCGTGGCCGCTGGCATCCGCCGCATCGAGGCCGTGGCCGGCCAGGCGGTGTTGGCCTACCTCAACCGGCGCGACGCGGTGGTGAAGGACCTGGGCGATCGTTTCAAGGCCCAGCCCGGCGAGATCGTGGCGCGGGTGACGGCGCTGCAGGAGGAGCTCAAGGCCAGTGGCAAAGCCCTGGCTGCCGCCCGCGACGCGCTGGCCGCCGCCAAGGCGGCGGCGCTGGCGAGCCAGGCCGAGTCGGTGGGGGCGTTCCAGGTGCTGGTGGCACGGCTCGACGGGGTGGACTCCGGAGCTCTGCAGACGGCGACCCAGCAGCTGCAGGAACGCCTCGGCGCCGGGGCGGCGGTGGTGCTGGGCGGCGTGCCCGACCCTGGCGAGCCGGACAAGCTCTCCCTGGTGGCGGCCTTCGGCCCCAGGGTGATCGCCCGCGGCGCCAAGGCTGGCCCCTTCATCGGCGCGATCGCCAGGCTCTGTGGCGGCGGCGGCGGCGGCCGCCCCAACCTGGCCCAGGCCGGCGGGCGGGATGGGGCGGCACTGGATGGGGCGTTGGAGCAAGCGAGGCAGCAGATGCAGCACCAGCTGGGCGGCTGAACGACCCAGCCGATCACCCTTAGGTTGACGTGGTGACGCTCCGCTTCCGATGAACCGTCTCTGGACCCTCCCCGCGGTTGGCCTCTCGGTGCTGGTCGCCGCCACGGTAGCCGTAGCCGCGCCCGCCGGCACCCTGCTCAAGGGGCTGAAACTGCCGGGCGCCCTTTCCACGCTGTTCGCCGCCAATGCCGTTGGACAGACCAGCCTCAATGGCCAGCTGGCGGGCACCCCGGAAGCCCTGCTCGACAAGGTGAAAACCACCCTGAGCGCCCAGGGCTACAAGGAGCGCTCCGTGAACACCGTGGTGGGGACCTGGGGGTTCAACCTGGTCCTCGACCCTCCGGCCGGCACCACCGTGGATGGCACCCCCGCCGGCAAGACTGCAGCCCTGGTGCTGCAGTCCACGGTGCTCGCCCCGGGCAAGCTCAACCTCAATGTCCGCTTCGAAGGGATCTGACGGTTGGAGCGTTCGAGTCCCTTCGCGTCGACGTTCCCCGATCAGCTCATTCGGCCATCGCTCTCCTGCTGGCGAAGAGGACACAAGGTATGTTTTGAATGTGTTCGTCTTGAGTTCGCCCCGGTTTCTTGTGGCTATACTCTACTGCTGCCCATGGGATTGAGATGGGTCAATGATGAAGGGTGAAGCCGATCAGGATTGATAGCACCGTTCTAGCCTCAACCGTGAGGGGGACCCTTGAGCAACCTTTGCAATTGCCTGGCTTATCCAGCTCTGGTCAGCTCAGTCCGATCCGCTGGCCGATTGATGAACGAGATGAAACCCCCCGGACCTCCTCGGGTCGCCCACAGATGCGTGCGAGTACCGATGACCTTGACCCGAAGAAACCCTGGACCAGGGGCAGAATCTCGGGCCTGAGCCAAAGCAGAACAGATCAGGCAGGATTCAAGCCACCCTTTACAATCAACGCAATCCTGTAATGGAAACGTGCAAACGGCTCACCCCTCGCGGCTGCCGCACCTGGCTCTTCGAGAATGGATTGCTGCCCATGCACGTCTGGCTTCCAGTGACATTCGAACATTCACTTTGAATTCACTTGATCGAACACCTCCTTCCCTTGCGGCTTCACCTCTGATTACTCTGGCTGGTGAACCAGAATGCCCAGCCCCATGATCATCACCACCCACAGCTACCGAGGAGGAACGGGAAAATCGAATGCCACGGCGAATCTCGCGACCTGCTTCGCTGGGAGTGGGCTTCGTGTTGGCGTGATTGATATTGATCTCCCGTCTCCAGGGATCCATATCCTTTTTGGGGAAGATGAACCGGCTCGCACGATCAACCAGGTTCTTTTTCACCGCATACCCACCAAGGAGGCCTTTCTGGATGTCACCCCATCGGAACTGGCTGACAAGGGGAAGATCTTTCTGATGCCGGGAAGTCCCAAACCTTCCGACATCGCCCAGGTTGTCAAGCAGGGATACGCGATGGAGGAAATGGTGGACATCTTCCGAGAGTTCACCAAGGCGTGCGCACTGGATCTTCTCCTGGTCGACACCCATCCGGGCCTGAACGAACCCAGCCTCTTCTCCATCACGGTGTCCGATCTTGTCCTGATGGTGCTGCGCCCTGACCGCCAGGACTATCAGGGAACGGCCGTCACCCTGGATGTGGCCCGCAAACTGGGCGTGCCCCAGATCCGCCTTCTGGTCAACAAGGCCCTCGTTTCGCTCGACTGGCAGGCGCTGAGCGCCACGATCGAGAAGACCTACGGGGAGCGCTGCCTGGGCATCCTTCCCCAGGCCGATGAGATGATGCGCTACGGCGGCAACGGCCTGTTTTGCCTGCAGGAACCGGACCATCCCCTGAGCAAGGGGTTGGCCGCTGTGGCCGCCTCGATCCTTGCCCTGCGGACCTGACCTGACCTGTCGTGAACCCTCTCCTTGCCGGCGCAGCTTCCGCTCCCCTCCAGGGCACGCTCGAAGCTCCCCTTGCCGAGAGTTTCTGGGGAGACGGCAGCCTGTTTGGCCTGGTCGTGCTCTACGGCCTGCTCCTGGCGCTGACCCAGCTGACCCCCGGGATCAGCCGCTGGCTGGAGGACAACAGCCAGAGTTCCAAGCCCAAGCACCTTCGCTTCGGCGAGGCGGTGCGATCGATCTCCGGCGGCCTGGCCTCAGGCTATGTGATTCTGCTGCTGATTCCAGAGATCAAGATCTTCAATGATGCCATCCGTGATTCCTTCCTGGATGCCTATGTTCTTGCCTTGCTCGGGCTCGTCATCTTCAAGGGGCTTCAGCATTACTGCCTGCGGCTCGTGAATCAGAAAAGCAGTGCCCAGCAGGAATGGGGGTTCATCCAGGCGAAGGTGATGGCGAGATCCCTGGAGTTCAAGGTGTCCTGCGGGGTGTTCTGCGTGTATGCGAGCCTGGTTCTACTGACGCTGCCGTTTCAATTCGGGCATCTTGCCGGGCCCGTGGCCAAGGTGCTGTACGTGATTACTTTTGCCCTTCATCTTGGCTTTGAAATGCTGGGTCTCTTTGAGCAAAGTGAACGTGACTTCTCTTCGCTGGTTCCCTGGATGGCAGGCCTATCTCTTACGTTGGCTTTTGTTCTGGCCTGCGCCAATGTGCTGCCGCCCTCTCTGGTGATTTCCGGGATGGCCTTCCTGGCGGGGATCATCATCCTGCAGGTATTCCGCACGGAGCTTCCCGGTGCCAGTGAATCCTCGTTCTTCTGGTTCGGCTTTGGCACTGCCGTTTTCGTGCTTCTCCACGTTTACACCCAACGGCTGGGTACCCACTGAGTCAATGACCAAGGTGGAGTGGGTTAAACTCCTTTCAAGCGGTCGCGCAGACGGTGGGAGTTCTGCAACAGAGTTTGGAAGGTTTCATCCTCCACGATCGTGGAGACCTCCTTGGCGGCTCTCGCCTGATCGATTTCGATGGTCAAGGACTGAATCCTGTTCTGGAGCTGATCCTCTCGTTTGCGGATGCTTTCCAACATTCGGGCGAAGGACTCGCGGGCGGCCTCCAGGGTGCTGTCGGCATCGTTCTGCCTGCTGGCGAGATGGGAGCTGATCGCGCTGAAATCACCAGCGCTGGCAAGCCTGGTGAGATAGCTGAATTCATCGATGTAGCTGAGCATGCTCCGGCAGCGGTTGGAAAGTTCAGCCATCAGTTTCGTGTGCAGCTTGGGGTGGTCTTGGATGATCTCCAGCACCTCTTCATTTCCTATCCTGAGTAGCGAGCACCGCGCCGATTGGCAGGCACAGGAAGCCGAACGCCTGGATTCGCCGAACAGGGACATTTCGCCGATGATGCTGCCGCTCTCAAGACTGGCAACCTCGATCTCATCGCCCGAATGATTCCTGATGAAGACCCGAATCTCGCCTTGATCCAACAGATAGACATAGTCACTGAGATCCCTCTGCTCGAACAGCAATTCGCCGGCGGCCAGCTCCAGTTGCTCTCCCCGGCCAGTGATGGCCAGGCGGAGCACGTCCCACAGTTCAGCGCGATCGGAACGGGAGCTCATCGTCAAGGCGCCGGTGGGGATGGCGGGTGGAAATGATTGGAGCCCGCCTTGGCACAGGCCCAACCACTATGGGCGTTAGGCGCCGCCTGGGGACCGGGCGATCAGTAGCAACAGCTACAGACCAGAGCGTGGCCGTGGCTTGGGATCAACCCAGTTCTCTGGAAGCCCGTCCTTGATGGTGTCCTCAGGCCCCAAGGCCACGGTGATCCAGGGCCTGCTTGATGGACTCCATGAGCGCTGCCTGAAACTGGTGGAGGGTGCGCCGGCCGATTACATCCCGGAACTGGCCAAGGCCGATCCCTCAGACTTCGGCATCGCCATCGCCACCGTGGATGGAAGGCTCTACACCGTCGGCGATACGGACAAGTTGTTCACGATTCAGTCGATCTCCAAGCCCTTTGTGTATGGCCTGGCGCTCGATCTGCTCGGCACCGAACGGATGAAGGCCAAGGTGGGGGTGGAGCCCTCAGGGGAGGCCTTCAATGCGATCAGCCTGGATCCCGCCTCCGGTCGGCCCCGGAATCCGATGATCAACGCCGGAGCGATCGCCACCACCGCGCAGATCAGCTGCCACGACCCAGAGAACGCCGAGGAAATCCTGCTCGATTACTTCGCCGAACTGGCCGGTCGGCGGCTGACGATCGATGAGCAGGTGTACCAGTCTGAGCGGCACACCGGCCACCGCAACCGGGCGATCAGCCACCTGCTGCGGAACTTCGACATCATCGAATCCGATCCGGAACAGGCCCTGGATCTGTACTTCCGCCAATGTTCGATCCTGGTGAGCTGCCGTGATCTGGCGGTGATGGCGGCCACCCTGGCCTGCCAGGGTGGCAATCCCTTCACCGGAGCCCAGCCCCTCACCTCCCAGACCACCACCCGGCTGCTGGCCCTGATGGCCACCTGCGGCACCTACGACTTCGCCGGCCAGTGGCTCTATGACGTGGGCATGCCGGCCAAGAGCGGTGTGGCGGGCGGTGTGCTGGCGGTGGTGCCGGGCCGCCTCGGCATCGCCACCTACTCGCCGCCGCTCGATCCCCTGGGCAACAGCGTGCGCGGCATCGCCGTCTGCAATGAATTGTCGAAAGAACTGGGCTTGAGCCTGTTCAATCAGTATCCCGAGAACAGCACCACGATCCGCCGCTCCTACAAGGGGTCCCAGCGACACTCGCGCCGGTTCAGACCCCCGGCTCAGCTGCAATGCCTTCAGCAGAGCCGGGATTCCCTGCGCATCGTCCATGCCCAGGGGGTGCTTGATTTTGCTGCCGTTGAGCGCCTGATCGCCGAGCTGGCCCAATTGCTGGTGGATGCCTGGATCCTGGTGATCGATTTCGCCAATGTTTCCGAACTTCCCGAGGAATCGAGGCATCTTCTGGTTCAGGAGCTGGCGTCGCTGCGCTGCGAAGGGGTGATGGTCCTGCTGGTGCGCTGCCACCATCTCGGCTTGGAGGCTGAGCCGGTGATCGGCACGGATGCGCGCCCGATGACCTTCCTGCATCTCGATCAAGCGATCGAGCGAGCCGAGGATCTGCTGCTCGATTCGATGCAGCCAGAGAAACAGGGTGACAACGGTGCAGAGCCCAGAAATTATGGAGGCTTTCTTGAGTTGCTGGATCCGATCCACCACCAGACCCTGTTCTCAATTTCACAACTGAGAGTGTTCAGTGCCGGCGACCACGTGATCACCAAGGGAGAACCTGGCGATGAGTTGTTCATCGTCAAGAGCGGCCGTTTCACCGTCACCGCCCAGCTTCAGGGCAAGAATGGCGTGCTGCATGAATCCCGCCTGGCCACCTTCGAGCCAGGCATGTGTTTCGGGGAGATTGCCTTCCTCTCCAAGCAGATGCGCAGTGCCGATGTGATCGCCGATGTGGCGGGGAGTTGCTGGGTGTTGGCTCGAGCTGTGTTCGACCAGCTGCGGGAAAGGGAGCCCGGCACCGTCACCGACATGCTCCTGGCCCTCACCGGGGACCTGGGCACGAAGCTCGGGGTCACCAGCTTTCAACTGATGCTGATGGAGTATCTCTAGAGCTTCAGGGATCAGTGGATCAGGGAGTCGAAGAGCTGCTGCATCCGCTTGAGCAGCTGATTTTCCTGAATCTTCACGGTCTCCCGCGCCAGCCCTTCCAGTTCGCCACGACGCTTGCTGACCAGATGGGCCAGGCCGTCCATCAGCAGCGGATTCGCCTTGAGCAACGGCCCGAGCTGCTCCCTGGACACCTCGAGCAGGACGCATTCCTCAAGGGCGCGAACCGTGGCGCTCCGCAGGCTGCCACTGAGCATGGACATCTCACCAAAGATGTCTCCGGGGTTGAGGCAGGTCACCTGGAGCGCCGGAGCGTTGGGCTGCTGTTTGAGAACCTCCACCTGGCCATGGAGCACCTGATACATCGCGCCACCCTCGTCTCCCTCCACCACAATCGTTTCTCCCGGCGCGAAGCGGAGTGAGCGGGTGTTGCCTGCCAGGCTGGTGAATTCCTGATCGCTGAGGCCGGCGAAGATCGGATTCAGGCGAAGAACCCTGGCGCGATCCGTCGCACTGTGGCTGATCGGCTTGTAAGCATCGGGAGTCGGCGGTTGCTTGCGCAACTCACGCACCGGATAGGGAACGCTGTGGCCCTGGCGTTCCATCGCATACCAGATCTGCTCCAGCAGTTCGCTGCGCAAATCCAGCAGATCGGCCAGGCTGCCTGGCTTCTGAAACACGAGGATGTCGTACTCGATGGCGAAGTCACCGAAGGCTTTCACCCGGACGGAGGCCGGCGGCTCGCGCAGGCTGCGGGGATGGGCGCTAACAATGCCGGCGAGAAGCTGGCGGGCCTGGGCAGGAGGCAGGCTGTATTCGAGGCCGATGCTGAAGCGATTGCCCATCGACCCGTAGGCGCCGTAACTGCGCAGCACCACCGAGGTGATCATGGTGTTCGGCACCATCACCATCGCCCCGCTGACATCGCGGAGGCAGGTGTCGCGCCAGTCAATCGAAACAATCACCCCCTCCGTGGCCTCATCGACGCGGATGAAGTCGCCCAACTTCAACTGATCATCCAGTTGAAGTTCGAGGCCGGCAAACAGGTTCTTGAGGGGTTCCTGGGCCGCCAGGCCCAGCACGGCGGTGAGCACGGCCGAGGTGGTGACCAGCCCGAGCAGGTCGAAGCGGGCCAGCTCCTTGAACACCACCACCGTGACCACCGAGCCGCTCGCGAGCATCACCAGTTGCAGCAGAACCGGCGGTGGTGGCTCCCAGGCCCCCAGGGACGCCGGCACCTCGACCCCTGCCCAGAGCAGGATCCGGATGCCGGCATAACTGATCATCAGCTCATCGATCAGTTCCACCCAAGGCCGGTAACCGGCGGGAAGCAGGGCGATGGGCAGGCTGCGCACCAACGCCCAGGCCAGAGTGGCCAGCAGCGGGAGCCGCAGGGGAAACGCGGCCAGCCGGACCCGTCGGCAAAGCAGCCGTACTATCAGCAGCAGGGCCGCCACACTGAACGAGGCGAGCCACACCTCCAGAACTTGCATCGCGGGCAGGAGGGGCGGGCCGGGTCGATCCCCAGCGGGAAGGAACTGGGCACGATAAAGGCTGCTCCAGTCATGGTTGGGTCAGAAACGACAAGCAAGCTGGTGGCTGGCCCGTTGGCCCGGTCCCCTTGCCCTGTCTTGATGGCGTTGTCCCACCGAACCTCCTTGCTGCTCGGCTCGCTTGGAGTCGCGCTCTGCACCCAGACGCTTGCCCCGGTGGCGGCGGTGGCCCAGCAGGTGCAGCTCCGCTGCGACGGCACCCTGCTGGAGGCCGCGGGCCAGGCCGAGCGCAAGCGCAGCATCGAGAGCCTGCGGTTTTCGCTTGCTCTGGAGGCCGAGGCCGCCACGGCGGATGGCGCCCTCGGCGCCCTGCAGGCGCGGCTGGCTGCCGTGCGGAACGCGCTGCAGCAGCTGGCTGTCAGGGAGCTTGAGGTGAGCTCCCCTTCCACCTGGCAGCGGCCGGCCAGTCGGAACCAGCCCGCGGCCGTGCAAGCCAACCTGCAAATCAGTGGTCAACTGGTCCCTAGCCAACTGCAGCCGCTGATCCGCACGGTGGGGGCCCTGCCGGGGGTTCGTCTGGCGCCGGTGAGCACCGAGGCGGGCAAGGGCGGCGATGCCGCGGTTCAGCGGCAGCTGCTGCGGGAGGCTTACCAGGCGGCCCGCGCCCAGGCGATGGACCTGGCCGAGGCGATCGGGCTCAGCCGGCTCACCCCCCTGGAGGTGCGGATCGAGGGGGGCATCCGGCCGGTGATGCTGCGCGCGGCGGCGGCGGATGCGGCGCCGTTCGATCCGGCCGAGCTGCCCGCCCCCACCGACCGGCTGGGATTGCAGGTTCGCTTCTGCGCCCGCTGAGGTTGGATTCGGTGTTCCTCGCCCCAGTCAGCCTGGGGCGAGGTTGCATACTTGATCGACGTTTGACAGCAGCTCTGTGGGGACTCCCGCTGGCGAAGAGCTGACCACAGGACTGGAGGTTTTCTTCCTGTTGGTGATGGGCCATTTCGTCGGTGACTTCGCCCTCCAGAGCGACCGGATGGCCGTCGAGAAATGCCGGGGCAAGGATCAGACCCTCGCCTGGCAGTGGTGGCTCACCGCCCATGCCGGCATCCATGGGTTTCTGGTGGCCGTACTCAGCGGGGTGGTCTGGCTGGGGATGCTGGAGTGGTTTCTGCACGCCCTGATTGACCTGGGTAAATGCCGCCACCGCTATGGAATGGGCGTGGATCAGGGACTTCATATCCTCTGCAAGTTGGTTTACGTGGTGATGATCGTCGCCCTCTGATCGCGATCACCCCTGCAGATAGGTGGTCTGCCGCAGGCTGCTCTCCAGGTGGGCCATCAGACGCCGGGCGTCGCCAATGGGCAGATCGCCCCGATCGATCGCCGCCTCGCTGGCCAGCCGCAGGCGCTCCAGCAGTTGGCTGGGCTCGTGTTCCATCGCTTCGAGCACCTCGGCGTTGGTGCTGCCCCGCACCACATGCTCCACCCGGTAGCTGCCGTTGGCCCCCAGGCGGATGTGCACCGCATTGGTGCTGCCAAACAGGTTGTGGAGGTTGCCCATCACCTCCTGGTAGGCGCCGCCGAGGAACAGGCCGATCCAGTAGGGCTCACCGGGGCGGAACTCATGGAGCTCCAGCAGCGGCTTGGCCTGGCCGGGCCCGATGAAGCGGGCCAGCTTCCCGTCGGAGTCGCAGGTGAGGTCGGCGAAGCTGCCCAGCCGGCTCGGGCGCTCCTGCAACCGGTGGATCGGCATCAACGGAAACAGCTGATCGATCGCCCAGGTGTCCGGCGCCGAGCGGAACACCGAGAGGTTGGCGTAGTAAGTGCTGGCCAGGGCGGCCTGGAGGGCCTTGAGCTCGTCGGGTATCGGGCGGGCCGCCGGCCACGCCGATAACGCGGTGGCGATCGCCTCGCAACAGGCCCAGTAGAGCTGCTCGGCGCTGCCCCGCTCCGGGAGGCTGAGGTAGCCGAGGCGGAACGCGGAGAGGGCATCCTCCTTGAACTTGATCGCGTCATTCCAACCCTCCTGCAGGCGATCGTCCGGGCGGTCCGCCGCCCTGATCGCCGCCAGGGTGTCGCGCAGGTTGCGCACGATCAGCGGCTCGTTCGGCTGCACCGGCGGCTCGCTGCCGGGCACCGATCCCATGCCGAGCACGTCGAACACCAGCACACTGAAGTGGCTGGCGATCGCCCGGCCGCTCTCGCTCACCAGGGTGGGCAGGGTGATGCCGTGGGGTTCGCAGCATTCCCGCACCGTGGCCACCACATCGTTGGCGTAGTTCTGCAGGGAGTAGTTGGTGGAGTCGGCGGTGGCGGTGCGGCTGCCGTCGTAGTCGATGCCGAGGCCACCGCCGACATCGAGGTAGCCCATCGGCGCGCCGAGCCGGGCGAGCTGGCCGTAGATCTGGCCCGCCTCCTGCAGGGCGTCCTTGATCACGGCGATGTCGTTGATCTGGCTGCCTACATGGAAGTGGAGCAGCCGCAGCTCGCCGAGCAGATCGGCCTGCCGGAGGGCTTCCACCGTGGCCAGCAACTCCGGTACCGCCAGGCCGAACTTGGCCCGCTCCCCCACCGAGCTGCCCCAGCGGCCGCTGCTGCGGCTCGAGAGCTTGGCCCGAACCCCGATCAGTGGGGCGGCCCCCAGGCTCTTGCTGGCGGCGATGATCCGCGCCACCTCATCGGCCTGCTCGATCACCACCACCGGCTGGCGGCCGAGCCGACGGGCCAGGATCGCCGTCTCGATGTAGCGCTGGTCCTTGTAGCCGTTGCAGATCAGCAGGGCCTCGGGATCGTCGACCAGGGAGAGGGCGATCAGCAGCTCCGCCTTACTGCCGGCCTCCAGGCCGAAGTGCCAGCGGCGGCCGCTCTCCACCAGTTGCTCCACCACGTGGCGCTGCTGGTTGCACTTCACCGGAAACACCCCCTGGTAGCGGCCGGCGTAGTCGTACTGGGCGATGGCCCGCTCGAAGGCGGCGTGAAGCCGCTCCAGCCTGTCCTCGAGGATGTCGTCGAAGCGGATCAGCAGCGGCAACGACAGATCCCGGTTGCGCAGGCCCTCCACCAGATCCACCAGATCCAGGGAGCCGCCGCGATCGCCGCGGGGTTGCACCATCACATGGCCACGGCCATTGGCGCTGAAATAAGGCTCTCCCCAGGCCTCCAGGCCGTAGAGGCGGCTGCTGTCGGCTACGGACCAGGGGGAGGGGGCGCCGGGGAGCACTTCCGGCGGTCTGGTCGGTTCGGCGAGCACCATCGCGGCCTTGGGTTGGGCGAAGCCTGTTGAGTGGAATCTAGGCGGGGCGCCGCTGGCCACACTGGGACCATGGCTTCACCACATGCCCACTCCTATTGGCGGCATCGCTTTGCGGCGGATCGCCAGGCGCCGGAGAGGCGCCGGATTCTGGCCGTGGAGCAGGCGGTGCGGGCAGCCACGGCCCTTGGCGGCCGCTGGCCGGAGATCCAGCAGATCTGGCTGTTTGGGTCGGTCCTCACCGAGGGCTTCCGGGAACATTCCGATCTCGATCTGCTGGTGGAGGGGCTGCCGGCCGCTGGTTCCGAGGGCCAAGCTCGATGCAAGCTGACGACCTGAGTGAACTCAGCGACGATCTGCGCCGGGAACGGCAACGGCTGGGGCGCCTGGTGGCATCTCTGCAGGAGCTGCGCCCACGGATCCGCTCAGGTGGTGAAGCGGTCGAGGCCGCTGCGCTGCGCTTGCACAGCTTTGACACGGGGGTTGAACGGTCGCTGCTCCTGGTGAGCCGGACAGTGAACGGCAGAACGCCGCGGCAGGGGGAGGGATGGCATCGGCGCCTGCGGGAGAGCACCCAGCAAGGGCTGCAGGCCTTTCTGCGCATTCGGCATCTGGTGCGCAACCTCTATGCCGATGAGCTCCTGCCCCTTTGGCAGGACCTGGACGTGGACCTGGAGACCTTCGAGGCCTGGGCTGAGCAGGTGGCGCGGGGCGCTGACGGGTGACTGTTGAACTGTCCGAATGAGTAGCACCCCGATCAGGAGCGCCGGGGGGAACCCTCCACCGCTCCAGCCGGTGCCAGTTCCGCGCTGGTCTCCCCGGCGCTCCAGGCTTCCACGGCGTTGCGGAGGCCCAGGATCGGATCCATGAGCGGCGCCAGCTGCTTCAGGAGCACGTAGGCGGGCTTGTCCGGCCGGTGGAGATCCGGCAGGGGCCCTGGCCGCACGCCGCACTCCAGGGCCGAGGCCAGGGCCGCGAGCGTCGTCAGCACCTGGTCCCGCAGGGACAGGGCGCTGGCCGGAGCAGGGCCGGCATCGAGCGGGCGACCACCGCTCCCCAGCACCACCAGGGCATCGATCAGCCGCTGGCTGTGCTGCAGAAACGCCATCAACGGCAGGGCCATCGGCCGATGGGAAACCCTCTCGCTCAGGTAGCGCTGGATGGAAACCTGGGCGTTGCCCATCGCCAGCCGCACCTCGGCTGGGGTGGCCGGCGGCCTTGGGTCCGTCGGGTCGGTCGCCAGAACCCGATCCAGCACGTCCTGGGCAAACCGGGCCGTGCAGCGCAGGCTGGCCGCCAGCCGGGCCGGCAGCTGCTCCCGTTCCCAGCGGGGCAGCACCAGGTGGATGGCGGCCAGGGCCAGGCCGGCGCCGATCAGGGTGTTGGCAATCCGCCAGAGGGCCAGGCTCCAGTCACCGGGTTGGGCGATGTCCTTGTAGAGGACAATCCAGGGGGTGAGAAAGAAGACGAACAGCCCGTAGTTCACCGGCAGGACCGCCATCATCACGACCGTGAGCGGCACCAGCAGCAGCACGAGGGCGAGCGGATGGGGGAACAGGGTGGCCAGCACGATGGCGAGCATCCCCCCCAGCACCGTGCCCAGCACCCGCTGGCTGGTGCGGGCGAGACTCTCGCCCGCCGAGGGCCGCAGGATCACCGACACGGTGAGCGTGATCCAGTAGCCGATCGGCAGGGCGAACAGGGTGTACACGCCCACGGCCACGGCCGAGGCGGCGCCGAACCGGAGTCCGTGGCGAAACACGCTCGACTCCAACGTCAGGTTCGCCCGCAGGGTCGCCCAGCCTTGGACCACGGCAGCGCCCATCTGGCCACTCGGGCGGCGCCCCTGAGTCGATCTCCGGTTCCGTGCCGCCAAGGGGATGGCTTCGCCCGCCTGGTCGAGGGTGGCGATCCAGTGGGCCTGGCTCGCCTGGGCCTGCTGGAGGACGAAGGCCGCCGCCCCGCCGCCGCCAGCATGGGGCAACAGTTCTTCAATCGCCCCGGCGATCCGCCGCGCCTCCTCCTCCAGCTCCTGGAGAGCAGGCAGCGGCCCGCGCCCCAGCAGCGCCTGCTCGATCTGGAGCAGGGCGGCGACGCAGCGCCTGTTGAGCACTTGCATCCGCCGCTGAATCGGGGAAGCCTCTGGCGCCGGAATCGACGCCAGCAAGTCGCTGATAGCCGCGCCGGTCACGAACAATCGGTCGGCGGTCTCGATCAAGCGGGTGAAAGCCCCGTCGGCGGGGCTGGCGCCGAGGCGGCCGCAGCGGGTCTCGGCCAGGGTCGACCGGGCGCTGGCCAGGGCTCCGCGGACCCGGAGCTTCTCCTGGAAGAGCCGCTCTTCGCTGGCCCGCTGCTGGCCGGGCGCCGGGCAGGCCAGGCTGAGGAAGTGGGCGATGGAGCGCAGGGCGTCGGCACTGGCGACCCGCACGGGTCGGTAGGGCCGCAGCGGCCAGACGGCCACCGCCAACAGGGTGGCCCAGGCCCCTCCAGCCAGATAGAGCAGAGACCAGCCCAGGGCCTTGGCCGGATCCGGGCCCGCCACGTTGATGCCGATCAGGAAGCACCAGGCCGTCACCAGGCCGATCAGGGCCCCTGCATTGCCGTAGAGCGACAGCAGACCGCAGCCCAGCCCGACGGCGAACATCGCCGGCACGCACAGCCAGGGCCAGGTGGCCAGGCCGATGCCTGCGCCAAGTGCCACGGCGCCCAGCAGGGAGGCCAAGGCCATCGCCGTTCCCTTGGTGCGATAGGCCCCTCCCGTGTCGGCCATGTTCACGTACAGGCCCCCCAGCGCCATCCAGATCAGGGCGGGCTCCTGCAGCAGCGAAGCCCCCAGCAGCGGCGGCACGGCGGCCAGCGTGGTGCGCAGGCCGAGCCGGAGGTTGGGCCCAGCGCTCGGTGCCGTCAGGAAGGTGCTAGCCCCGGATGCGGAGGCCTTCATCGGTGGGCGCCTGGCCGGGGCCCCGATCGTATGGCGCCCGGAACGGGCGGGGTTGCTTGCCAAGCGGCAGCCCCAGCGCAGACGATGGCTCGATCCCTGATCCCCGAGTCCATGAGCACCGAACGCACCTTCCTCGCCATCAAGCCCGATGGGGTGCAGCGGGGGCTGGTGGGGGAGATCCTCGGCCGCTTCGAGCGCAAGGGCTTCAAGCTGGTGGGTCTCAAGCAGCTGGTCCCCAGCCGTGGGCTGGCCGAGAACCACTACGGCGTGCACCGGGAGCGCCCCTTCTTCGCCGGCCTGGTGGAGTTCATCACCAGCGGCCCTGTGGTGGCGATGGTCTGGGAGGGCGACGGCGTGATCGCCAGCGCCCGCAAGCTGATCGGCGCCACCAAGCCCCTGGAGGCCGAGCCCGGCACGATCCGCGGCGATCTGGCGGTGAACATCGGCCGCAACGTGATCCATGGCTCCGACGCCCCGGAAACCGCCGTGTTCGAGATCGGGCTTTGGTTCGAGCCCGCCGAGCTGAGCGACTGGACACCCGCCGATCAGACGTGGCGCAGCGAGGCCTGAGCCATCAAAGTGGGCGGATGGTGATCCGGTCCGCCCCATGCAGTCTCCGCGCCGCGGCCTGATGGCGAGCCTGCGCACGGCCGCCGCCAGCTCCACCGCTGCGGTTGCGGTGTTGCTGGGTGTGGCGGCCTCCGCCGCGCCAGGGGTTCCGCGGGTGGTGGATGTGCCCACCCGGCCTGCGTTCGTGACGCCGCCGAAGGGCGCTGAGCAAGCCGCCCGCATCGGTCAGGTTCTGATGCCCGCCACGCTGCTGCGGACCCAGAAGCCCGGACGCCTCCAGGTGCTGCTGGCGGATGGCCGCGGCTTCCGCCTCGGCGGCGATGCCCTGCTGCGGCTGGGCATCGCCGATCTCGACCTGCAGAGCGGCCAGATCATCGCCTGGATTCCTCCCGGCAGAACGGGCGTCCCACCGCTGCGGGTGAGGACCCGGGTGGCCACGGCCTCGATCGCCGGCACCACTGTGTTCATCGAAGCGACCCCCACCGAGCTGAAGTTCTTCAGCTGGGAGGGCCGGGTGCTGGTGGAGGCCGACAACGGCCAGCGCTTCACCCTTACCAGTGGGGAGCAGGTGACCTTCGTGAGGGGCGCCTGGCAGGCGCCCCTACGGCTCAGCCCCGCGGAAGCGGCCACCCGGCGCAAGGCGAGCATCCTGCTGAATGGCTTCGAAGCTCCGATGGAGACGCTGACCGTGATCGAGCGCGAGCTGGGCCTCACGCCTTGAGGCATTGGCCGTGAGACGTGGGCCGTGAGGACCCCCAGGCCGTGGTGGCTGGCCCTGGCCGCCCCCCTGCTGCTCGCCCTTCCCGGGTTGGGCCCCACCCCACCTGGCCAGGCCCTGGCGCTGGCTGACGCCCAGCTCCAGCAGCTTTTCTTTCGCCTGCGCGGGCCTCGCGCCGCTGCGATGGATCCTTTGATCCTGGCAATCGACAGCGAGTCGCTCCAGCTCGGCGAGTTGCTCGGTGCCAAGGAACGCCAGGCCTCGCCCCTGTGGCGCCGGATGGGGGCCTGGCCCTGGCCCCGGGCCGTGCAGGCGGAGCTGGCTGCTGCGGTGCTGCGGCGCGGCGCGGCGCGGGTGCTCTTCAACATCGAGTTCAGCCAGCCGAGCCGCTACGGACCCGCCGATGACCGGGCCTTTGTCGAAACGCTGGCGCCTTGGCACCGGCAGGTGCATCTGGCCGCCACCTACGCAGGAGGCGACCGGGGCGAACTCGTGCAGGTGCAGCTGCGGCGCCCGATCGTGGCGCTCGCCGCCCCCGGCCTCACCACCCTCCTCCAATCCCCCCAGGGGGTGGCGGAGGCGGTGCCGGGGCGACGCTGGCTGCGGGAGAACCTGGCGGGCTTCCCGCTGCCCCATCCCCTGCCACTGGCCTTTCTTGTCCGACCGGAGGCGCTGACGGATCAGCCTCTCGGCATCAACGTCCCAGGTCCTGCCGGAACCACACCGCGGCTGCCGGCCTGGCGGGTGCTGGAGGCGCCAGCAGCATTCTGGCGAGGTCGGACGGTGCTGATCGGCGCCACCGCGCCGGAGCTGGGGGATCAGCAGGAAACCCCCTTTGGCGCCCAGAGCGGAACGGAGGTGCAGGCCGCGGCCATCGCCAACGTGCTGCGGGGCGATGGGCTGCGCCCCCTCCCCGCGGCTGGGGAGGCCCTGCTCCTGCTGGCCTGGGCCGCTGGGGTGCTGTGGGTGCTGGGCCGGGGGGGAACGTCCGCCCGCAGCTTCGCTCTGACGGCGGCGTTGATGACCACCGCCCTGGGGGCCTCCTTCCTGCTCTGGCTCGGGGCCCATCTCCTGCTGCCGCTTGCCACCCTCCTGCTGGTGCCCTTGCTTGGTGGCGGGGTGCGCGGCGGCGGCCAGGCGCTGGCGGAGGCGCGGGAGCGGGCCTACCTGCATCAGGTGCTGGCCCGGCGGATCTCTCCCACCCTTCTCCGTGACATCCTCCGCGACCCCGGTCCGCTCTGGAACCAGGCGGGTGGGCGCCGGGCCCGCTGCGTGGTTCTGTTCAGCGACCTCGAGGGGTTCACGCCCCTCAGCGCCTCCCTGGAGCCCGGGGAGCTGTTCAGCCTGCTCAATCGCTACTTCGAGACGATGGCGGCGGCCGTCCTCGAGGAACAGGGCCTGCTCGACAAATTCATCGGCGATACGCTGATGGCGGAATTCGGGGTGCCGCGCAGCCGCGGGGATCGCGAGGAGGCGCGTGCGGCGGTGCGGGCCGCCCTGTCGATGCAGCGCCGGCTCGAGACCCTCAACGCCGAGCTGGCGGCCACGGGTCAGCCGCCCCTGCGCCATGGCATCGGTCTGCATGTCGGCGATGTGATCGCCGGCAACCTCGGTTCCTCCCAACGGCTGGAATTCACCGTGGTGGGTGCCACGGTGAATGTGGCCAGCCGCCTGGAGGGCCTCACCCGCCGTTTCCCGGAGCACTCGATCCTGATCAGCGGCGACCTGCTCGCCCTGCTGCCGGATGAACTGGTGGTGGAGCCGCTGGGTCGCCAGAGGGTCAAGGGCTGGCCCACGGCGCTCGAGGTGTTTGGTCTGGAGGGGATCCAAGAACACCATGGGAATCAGTAAACGTCTTTACCTTTCCACAGATCTGCAGCTGGTCCCCTGCTCACTTCGAGGCCCCCCTGGGTGAGGTCCCTGGCCCTGCTGGCCTTCCCTGTCCTGGCGGCAACGCTGGCGATCCCGCAAGCCGTGAAGGCGTCGGAAGCCGCCACGGTGAGAAAAAATCGCGATGGCGATCAACTGTTCGTCGATGCCCTCCAGGCGAAGGTCAGCCAGACCGTCCTCTCCCCGCCGCAGATCACGACCCAGAACAGCCGCGGCCAGCTCGAATTCCAGTCGAGAGCAGCCGCTCGCCTGAATCGATTCACCCAGCTGCGCCTGGGGAAGCGCTGCCTCCTGCGCGCCAAGGGCCAGGTGCTGGTCTCCGGCAAGCAGAGTGGATGCACCAAGTCGTTGGGGCTGAGCTCCCCCGGCACCAACGACCTGATCAGCCTCAAGGACGATGACCCCACGGATGTGAACATGCTGGAAGGCAGCGTGGGAGTCGAAACCTTGACGAGCACGGAACAACCTGCAGAGCAAGCGGATCTACTCAGTGATCTGCTTGCTGAGATCAACGTCTTTCGAAGGCTGGCTGGGAATCCAACATTTCCGGCCGTTCCTCAACCCGTTCAGAACGCGATCAATCCCTATGGGTTGATTTTGATCAATGCCATGCGAAGAACCGGTGGTTGTTTCCACGGCGGCAGCAATGGTGTGCCCTCCCCCTTTGACGTCGTCCAACTTCCCGTTGGCTGGTCAGTGCTGGGCGAAGTGCTCGGATGTCCAGCGGAGCCGGGGGTCTGGGATCCCAAAATCGTTGCCAGAATGTTGTGGGAGTCGCCGACCCATCGGCGAATCGTATTTGATTCAAAGAAAGCCCTTGCCATTTGTTGCGTCTGGTCAAAAGCCCGGCACAGGGGCGATACGGAGGCCATGGTCTGCCTGACCTTGAGGAGCGAAAAAAGCAAGACCATCGCTGTCGCTCCCCTGCTGATCACGGCTGGCTTCCGGTTCAGATTTTCGGACGTTGGCAAGGTTCGTTCCTTTCTCAAGCTTAGACCTGACGACTACAACGCCATCCTCAGAGGCCCAATGTTCACGGGCTTCGCCCCGAGAGTCCCGAAGCTCGACGCCCTCAAGCACTACATCACCGACAAAATCGAGGATGTCGCTTAAACTGGCCCAGTTGCTGTTACCGGCCTGCCAAGGTGACTCACGATTAGCCAAGGAGGCAACCCGTGCGTGAATCAACTAATATCCTATCGATTTTGCCAAAAGCCCTTCGATTGCCACACCTTCGACCTCTGTCTCTTCTTGCCGCGCCTCTCTTGGCCGCAACCCTGACGATGCCGCCAGGAAAGGCGTCGGAAGCCGCAACGGTGCTGGAAATCCTCGATGGTAACCAGCTCTATATCGATGCCCGCCAGGCGAAGGTCAACCAAACCGCCCTCTCCCCGCAGCAGATCACGACCCAGAACAGCCGCGGCCAGCTGCAGTTTGAATCCGGAGCGGCGGCCCGGATCAATCGATTCACCCAGCTGCGTCTGGGCAAGAGCTGTTTCCTGCTCTCCAAGGGCGAAGTGCTGGTCTCCGGCAAGCAAAGCGGCTGCACCAAGTCGTTGCGGCTGAGCTCCCGCGGCACGAATTACATCATCATCGCGAACGATGATGGCAGCACAGATGTTCTCGTTCTGGAGGGGACGGTGTTAGCCGATCCATTTGAGAGCTCAAGTCAGCCTGGAGAGCAATCTCAACTATTGTCCAAACTTCGAGATACACTTAACAACCAGCGCCAACAACTCGGCAATCCTGGGTTTCAGCCTGTACCGCCTGCTGTCCAAGAGGAAATTGAAGCCTATGGACGATCTCTGGTCAATGCGATGCGGGAATTCGGGGGCTGTTTTCATGGTGGGAGCGCTGGTGTTGGCTCTCCCTTCACCGCCGTCAAGCTCCCTTCCGGGTGGTCCGTTCTGGGCGAGGTGTTGGGTTGTCCGGCCGAAGGAGGGCTCTACACGCCGGAATCCCTGGCCAAGCTCTGGTGGGGATCAGCCATTCACCAGCGGATCGTATTCAAGTCTGAGAAAGCTACGTCGATCGGCTGCGTCTGGTCCCAGCCTCGCAGCAAGAACGACACGGAGATTATCGTCTGCCTGACCTTGAAGAGCGACCAGAAAACCCCGATCATTCCTTCCCCCATTGTGATCAAGGCAGGTTACCGGTTCCGATTCTCTGCAGATGGCAAGGTTCTCTCCACCGTCAAGCTTGGCCCTGACGACTACAACGCCATCCTGAAGGGACCGCTGTTCGCCGGTTTCGTCTCGAACCTGCCCGAACGCGACGCCCTCTACCGCTGGATCACCGAGAATGTCAAAGGTGTGGTGCTGCCGCCTGCGCCGGGGTCCTGATCGGCAGGAGGCCATGAATCCACGCCTTGCCAAGCGAGAAGGCCGTTGCCTCCAACGTCTTCTGGGGCTGTCGATCTGGGTTGCGGCCGGGCTGGTGCCCCCTGCAGGGTTGGCCGCCTCCGCCGATGCGGTTGCCGATCGGGTCACCGTGAAGGAGATCCTCGATGGCACCGAACTGTTCATCGATGCGCGCCAGGCCAAGGTGAACGAGCAGGCGGCCAGTCCCCAGGAGATCAGCACCGGCAACAGCCGCGGCCAGCTGAGCTTCGCCTCGGGAGCGGCCGGCCGGCTCAACCGCTTCTCCGAGCTGCGGCTCGGCAGCAGCTGCTTCCTGCTGCGCAAGGGTGAAGTGCTGGTGTCCGGCAAGCAGAGCGGCTGCACCCGCTCCTCTCGCCTGAGCGTGCGCGGCACCAACTACGTGCTGCAGGTGGATGGGGAAGGCGCCTCCGATCTCACGGTGCTGGAGGGATCGGTGGAGGTGGAACCCCTCACGGACGGCCAGCCCTCGGGCCAGCCCAGCACCACGGTCAACGGTGGGGAACGGCTGCGTCTCTCCGCCGCCGGCGTCGTGCTCACCCTGCTGAAGCTGAGCAGTGGGGATTACACCAGCATCCTGGAAGGGCCGCTCTTTCGTGGGTTCACCACGCCGCTGCCGGCCTTCGGATCGCTGGAGAGTTACCTCCGCTCCCGGCTTCCGGGGGTCGCGATACCATCACTTCCCGGCTCTGCGCCGTCGCTTCCCTTCCTCAACCTTCCCCGTTTCTTCTGATGAAGGCTGAGCGGATCTGATGGAGCGCCCACGCCTAACGGCCCTGGCTTCGGTAGCGGTGGTGATCGCCGTCGGCCTGGTGAGTGGCTGGCCCCCGGCCCGCTGGCAGGAGTGGGAGCGGGGCCTGGAAGACCAGCTCGTGGTGTTGCGGGGCCCCAGGACACCGTCGCCCCAGGTGGTGCTGGTGGCCGTCGACGACGCCACCCTGCAGCAAGGCAGCTGGTTCGTGGGCCAGAAGCCCGACCAGATTCCCGCCTGGGCCCGGGGGATCGACACCCTGCCCTGGCCCCGCGCGGCCTACGGATTGCTGGCCGCCCGTCTGCGCCAGGCGGGCGCGGCGGTGGTGGCGATCAACGTCACCTTCGCAGGACCAAGCAGCAAGGGCCCTGCCGATGACGCGGCCATGGCGAAAACCCTGGAGCCCCTGCGGGGCCATGTGGCCCTGGCGGCGGAGATGCTCGAACCGCAGGATGCCGCCGTGGGCAGTGGCCTCACCCTGGTCCGCCCGGACCTGTTCCTGCCGGCGCTGGGCGGCGCCGGAGCGCTGGGGCTCACCAACACCCTGCCTCGGGAAGCCGGCCAGCCGGCCCGCCACCCCGATGCCTATGGCCGCGGTCTGCTGCCCGAGAACGGCGTTGAGCCGGTCCCCTCCCTGGCCGGCTCCGCCCTGCGGCTGCTCGGCCGCCCCAGCCGCCAGAACGACCCCGCCATGGCCCTGAATTTCTACGGACCGGAAGGAAGCTTCCAGCGGCTTTCGGCCTGGGAGGTGCTCGATCCGGCCCGCTGGCAACGCCATCCCCAACGCGCGAGCCTGAAGGGTGCGGTGGTGCTGGTCGGGCCAGTGGTGTCCCAGGGCGAGGCGGGCAACCCAACGCCCTTTGGCCGGCTCTCGGGCCTGGAGATGCTGGCCACCGCCACCGCGAATTCCCTGCAGGGGGATGGCCTCAGCCCCTGGCCGGTGTTGTCACCGGCTCGGGCCCTGCTGGCGATGGCTCCGCTGCTGCTGGTGGCGGGCCTGGGCCTCTGGCGATCGACGCTGGGCTGGCGTCTGGGACTGGTGATCGCCGCCCTGACCCTGCAGCTGGTGGCGGGCTTTGTGGCGATGCGGCAGCTGGATCGCTGGCTGCCGTTGCTTGGCCCGACTTCCGGCCTGGTGCTGCTGGGCCTGCTCTACGGCGGCGACGCCTACCTGCGGGAGGAGCGGGAGCGGCGGCGGTTGCGCCGCACCTTCGAGCGCTACGTGGCCCCGAGCGTGGTGGCGGAAATCCTCTCGGACCCCGGGGCGGCCGAGGGCATCCTGCGGGGAAGGCTGTTGCCCGTCACCGTGCTGTTCAGCGATCTGAAAGGCTTCACCCAGCTCACCCAGCAACGCAGTGGTGAAGGCCGGATCGAACTGCATGTGCGCCAGCTCAACGAGTACCTGGGCGGGATGGTGGAGGTGATCGCCGCCCACGGCGGCACCGTCGACAAGTTCATCGGCGATGCGGTGATGGCCGTGTTCGGCTCGCCGATCGGCCGCGGACCCCGGGAGGAGGCCCTGGCGGCCCTGCGCTGCGCCGAGGCGATGCGGACCCGGCTGGCGGAGCTCAACGAGGGCTGGCTGGCGGAGGGCATCGAGCCCTTCAGCAGCGGCATCGGCCTGGCCAGCGGCGCGGTGATCGTCGGCCAGATCGGCAGCCCCCGCCGCCTGGATTTCACCGTGATCGGCGACAAGGTGAACCTGGCCAGCCGTTTGGAGGGACTCACCCGCCTCCTCGATGTTCCGATCGTGATTGATGGCACCACAGCGGAGCTGGTGGAAGGGGAGCTGTTGATCCGGCCCCTGGAGCCCCAGCAGGTCAAGGGCATGGGGATGATCCCCGTCTACACCCCGGCGGACAAGGCAGCCAGCCCCGCTGCCATTGTTTCCTGATCGCTGCCGGCCCTTGGTCCAAAGCGCTTCCAGTTGAACGGGGCCAGCAGGGCCGCATCGGCGGCATCGCCGCCCTCGATCAGGTTTGCGATCAGCGTGGCGCTGATCGCCGCCAGCAGCACGCCATTGCGGTAATGACCCGTGGCCAGCCAGAGGCCGGTGATCGCCGAGGCCCCCAGCAACGGCAAGCCGTCCGGGGTGCCGGGTCGGAACCCCCACCAGCGCTCCATCGGCGGCCAGTGGGCGGCCTCCGGCAGGAGGCTGGCCAGGCCGCGCTGCAGCTGGCTCTGGCCCAGGGGCGTGAGCCCGGCGGCAAAGGCAGCCTCCGGCTCGCTGGTGGCGCCCACCACCAGGAGCCCGTCGTCCCGGGGCACCAGGTAGGTGCCAGGCCCGAACAGCACCCGCCGCAGGGCCTGGCGGGGCCCCTGCAGCGAGAGCATCTGCCCCTTGATCGGGCGCACATGCAGGCCCGGCAGTAAGCGGGCGCTCCAGGAACCGCAGGCCAGCACGGCCCGTCGAACCGGCAGGGTCGTTTCGTTGCCGTCCGCCCGGCAGAGCCGAACGCCTTCCAACTGGCCCGCCGCCTGGAGGAGCTCCAGCACCTCGCTGCCCTCCTGGAACCGGACCCCCAGGGCCACGCAGGCTCTCTCCAGCGCACGCATCAGTTGGCGGCGGTTGTCGATCTGGCCATCCTGGGAAAACAGCAACCCGGCCCGCCAGGTGGGGCCGATGCCGGCAACCTCCCGCTCCAGGCCGGCTCGATCCAGGGCCAGGCCGAACCCTGCGGTGGGGTAGGCATCCCGCTCGGCCGCCGTGGCAAACGGCACGACGATGCCGCAGGGGCGCAGCCCGCAGGAGAGGCCGCTGTCGGCCTCGATCTGGGCCACCCACTCAGGAATCAGGCCAAGGCTGCGCTGGCCGAGATCCAGCAGGGGGCCGCCCAGCCCCTCGGCATGGGGGGCGAGCATGCCGGCCGCCACGAACCCGGCCGCCTCGCTGCGCCGCCGGCTCAGCACCAGCACCGACTTGCCCCGGCGCGCCAGCTGATGGGCGATCGCCAGGCCGATCAGGCCGCCGCCGAGGATCAGCACCGGATCCGCGCCGGGCTCGCTCCACCCTTCCGAGAATGGAGCCGTGACGGGATCGGTGTGAAGGGCGGCCATGGTTTCAAGCTATCCAACGGTTCACGCCGAAGCGATGGGGCTGCTCAGCCTGCGGCTGCCCCCCGGCGGCGACCTGTGCGGCGCCCTCGAGGAGCTGGTGGCCGAGCGACAGATCGCCGCCGCCTGGGTGGTTTCGGCGATCGGCAGCCTGGACCGCCTCTGCCTGCGGCCTGCCGGAGCCACCGAGGCGCTGCTGTTGCCGGGGCCCTGGGAGCTGCTCAGCCTGCAGGGAAGCCTCGGGCCTGACGGGGTGCATCTCCACCTCAGCGCGGCCGATGCCCGAGGCCACTGCCGCGGCGGCCATCTTCTTGCCGGTAATCCGATCCGCACCACCGCCGAGATCGCCCTGCTGCTGCCGGCGGGCGTCAGCTTCAGCCGCCGCCTGGATCCAACGACTGGCTACCGGGAGCTGGGGTTCGAGGCCCCTGCCTAGGATCGCCCCTCAGCAGAAGCGGGAGCAAGCGGCGATGGCAACGGCCAGCACGGAAGCCTGGGAGGCGGTGATCGGCCTGGAAACCCACGTGCAGCTGGGCACCGCCAGCAAGATCTTCACGGGGGCCTCCACCAACTTCGGTGACCAGCCCAACACCCACATCGATCCGGTGGTGCTGGGGCTGCCAGGCACCCTGCCGGTGCTCAATGAGAAGGTGCTGGAGTATGCGGTGAAGGCGTCTCTGGCCCTCAACCTGCAGGTGGCCGAGCACAGCAAGTTCGACCGCAAGCAGTACTTCTATCCCGACCTGCCCAAGAACTACCAGATCTCCCAGTACGACCAGCCGATCGCCGAGAACGGCTGGATCGAGGTGGAGGTAGCCGAGAAGGGCAAGGACACCTACCTCAAGACGGTCGGCATCGAGCGGCTGCACATGGAGGAGGACGCCGGCAAGCTGGTGCACGCCGGCAGCGACCGCCTGGCGGGCTCCACCCATTCGCTGGTGGACTACAACCGGGCCGGCGTGGCCCTGGCGGAAATCGTGAGCAAGCCGGATCTGCGCACCGGCCGCGAGGCGGCGGAATACGCCTCGGAGATCCGCCGAATCGTGCGCTATCTGGGGGTGAGCGACGGCAACATGCAGGAAGGCTCCCTGCGCTGCGATGTGAACATCTCGGTGCGGCGTGGGCCGGATGCCCCCTTCGGCACGAAGGTGGAGATCAAGAACATGAACTCCTTCTCAGCGATCCAGAAAGCCATCGATTTCGAGATCGTGCGCCAGATCAAGGCCTACGAGGCCGGTGAGCCGGTGGTGCAGGAAACCCGCCTCTGGGATGAGGGCAAACAGCTCACCAAGAGCATGCGAAGCAAGGAAGGGGCGAGCGACTACCGCTATTTCCCTGAACCCGATCTGGGCCCGATCGAGGTCACACCCCAGCGGCGCGAGGCCTGGCGCGCCGAGCTGCCGGAGCTGCCGGCCGCCAAGCGGCACCGCTACGCCGAGCAGCTGGGTCTGTCGATCTACGACGCCCGGGTGCTCACCGACGAGCGGGCGATGGCGGAATACTTCGAGGCGGCGGTGGCGGCCGGGGGGGATGCCAAGGCGGTGTCCAACTGGGTGACGGGTGACATCGCCGCCCACGTCAATGCCAACCGGTTCTCGATCAATGAGCTGCCGCTGCGCCCATCCGAACTCGCCGAGCTGGTGCAGTTGATCGAGGCCGGCACGATCAGCGGCAAGATCGCCAAGGAGATCCTGCCTGAGCTGCTGGAGAAAGGGGGCTCCGCCAAGACGATCGTGGCGGCCAGGGGCCTGGGCATGATCAGCGATCCCGCCACAATCACCGAGGTGGTGGAGGCGCTGCTGGCGGCCCATCCCGCCGAGGTGGAGGCGTTCCGCGGTGGCAAGACCAAGCTGCAGGGCTTCTTCGTAGGCCAGCTGATGAAGCAGACCGGCGGCCGGGCCGACCCCAAGCTGGCCAACAGGATCCTGGTGGAGAAGCTCAGGGGCTAAGTGTGTTTTCTCACCAGGTCCTCCAGCGATCAGCAGCCGCTGGAGCGACTGCTGATCGCTGAGGCCACCGAGAGCCATGCAGCATTGTAAATCCCCAGATGCCGGTGCAGCCAGTGGTTGCGTTCTTCCGATGTCTGGCCGGTGATGAAATAGGCCTACTTGGCCAACGTAACTGCCATGGGGAGTGACAACTTGACCTCTCAAGGGAAGGGCACGCATTACCGCAACTCTGTTTGCGCAGTTGCTGAGGGCAGCCTCTCAGTGTGTTCCTTTCACTGTTCTGTTGGCTCAGCTTGGTGACCCATTTTGCTAGAGGAATCAGGCTTGGCGTCGGCAGCCCGTGGTCGTGGGGGAGTTCCACGCCTCAACGAGGAATTCCAACACATCACGGCCCTGCTGTTTGAGGCTTGTGGTCACTGTCAATAGACGACTGTGGGAAAGGCCACCCCGCCGGAATTTGGCGTCTTAACTGCGTTTTCGGTGGATCACTGCTGGTCTGAGAGCCTGTTTGCGGCGTTGTTCGTTGGCTCCACCTCGGGTTGCTCCAGAAAGGTCCACAACGTCGGCGCCATTTTGTGAATTTGGCGGCAGGTGCGCACCCTGGTGGCCCAGGGAGTCTTCTCCCCCTTTGCGAAAGCCCAGATTGCTCAACTCCTTCAGCCTGGTCTCCAATGCCTGGCGGATCGGCGCAGTGAGGGATTGCAGTTCTTGCCTGTCGATCCCGTCGGGGTTGTTGCCATCCGCGTTGCTCATCGGGCCGCCGGTCTCATCAACTTGCGCCACCGCTTCCTGGCGGATGGCGGCGGTGAGGGTGGGTCAGCAGGGGCAGCTCAGCCGGTGCAGTTGGTGCTAGATCACAAACGAACCAAATTTAGGGATCTCAACCACCGGGTTGCGCAGCGGCTCAGGATCTTTACCTGAAAGAGCGACACCTGAGCTTCGGCAGCTCGTGAGATGGTGGGGAAGCACCTCCTTGCATTGCTCGAGGGGAGCAGCTCGGGGCCATGGCCGGGATGGCCCCGCTGGCCAACGCGTTTGCGACCGGTTCCCTTGCCCTGGTCCGTTCTGGAAGGCTTGAAACCACGGCCGTCACTGGAGTGGGGTTGGGAGGAATTCCTTGAGCTACGGCCCTTCTGCTCCTCAAACTGAGTCACCAGTAACGCCAGTGCCTCCAGTTGCCCGAAGAGGTGCTCAACGAGCGCTTGCAAGCTGGGGGGGGGTGCCATCTCAGGGCTGTCTCTCCTTGAGAGCCAAGCCGCGTCGGGGGATTTGCCAAGGCTGCTCGCTCAGAATCAGGCTTGGCCGCCCTCTGAACAGGTACCGAACAACAGTGGCTTGATGAACCGTTCCGCCTTGCCGCTGGTCTGCGGCGTGTCGGGCTTGGTGCGGATAGGTTTCAGGTCCAATAACCTGCAGTCCTATCGCCAGTCACCGGAGCGGTAGGAGGGGCCGTTATCCGAGAGAACCCGGCGGCAGTTGATCTTCTCCTCAGAGTACGAGCTGATCCCACGGCCAGAAATCCAACGGTCGTCACCTTCTGCTCGTCGGTGATCAGCTCGACGTAGGGCAGGCGGGTGGCGCCATCGACAAGAAAGCTTTGTTGATTTGGTTTCAACTGCTACGAGCCTCCATTTGTGCAAAGTTTCTCCTCGGGGGGTTGCTTTTCAGGAATCCCAGTGAATACTAGGTCTGAGTTGACACTTCGCACCAATGAGAATGGTTTCCCTTGGGTATGCTGGCATGTTGACATGGATTCTGGCGGCAGGCTCTCTTATCGGGTCTTATCGCGCTGTTGCCACTGAAAAATCAGAATTCTATCATAGCTTTCAACAGAATAGCCAGAGACAGGTGGATTTAGTGACATCGGTGGCAGCACCGCTGGGGCCCAAACTTAGGGAAAGAGAGCTTTCCCAATTACCCCCTCCAGGGAGAGGATTTAGATCGATTGAGATTTCCCACCAAGGAATGACTCGCAATTACCTAATCTACACTCCGGCGTTGTACAACCCCAACACCCCCACCCCAGTAGTGATTGGTTTTCACGGCGGCGGCACCGCCAACCTCGTTTTTTCCAACGTCACCAGTTTCAACCGCCTGGCCGATGAACAGGGCTTCTTAGTGGTCTACCCCAGCGGGGTCAATGGCTACTGGAATGACGGACGTGGCACCGTCAACCAAGGTATTGACGATGTTGGTTTTGTCACGACTTTGATTGAAGATCTGAAACGTCAGCGCAATATTGACGCTAGTCGGATCTTTGTAACGGGAATTTCCAATGGAGCCATGCTTGTGCAACGCCTGGCTTGTGAACGGGCCGATCGAATTGCCGCGTTTTCCTCCATTGCTGGGTCGATGCCTACACCCCTACTGCCAAACTGCAATCCTTCAAGGCGCGTCCCTATGATGATGGTCAACAGGCCCAACGATAAATTTGTGCCCTGGGAGGGGGGCGAAGGAACGCTGGGTGGAGGGGGAAGTGTTGTGTCCATCATCAACACTGCCAACTTCTGGGGGCGTCAGAGTATCTGCCTCAACATGAATGAACAAGCGTTGCCTGAAATTGCTCCCAATGACGGCACCAATGTGATTCTACGTAGATACAGTAGTTGCCCGAGGAATACAGGAGTATTATTATATATTATTCAGGGCGGTGGGCACACCTGGCCAGGAGGAGAAGGCCAATCTTCACGGGTGCTAGGCCCAACCAGCCAGGAGATGGACGCCACCAGGGAGAGTTGGAATTTCTTCCGAAATTTTACCCTGCCGTAGTAGCCACCCACCATGCCATCTGCTCCCTCGTACTCTCTGTAACGATTGATTCAACAAGTCTTCCAACCCTCACCAGCCTATGGATGCACTGCTGAGGGTTGATGCCACCGGGGGCCATGTTGAGCCTGTGGCCGTTATCGTTCCCCAGATGGCGGGGTAGCCAACGGTTGCGTTCCGCCGATGTGTGGTAGTGGATGACGTCGGCCCATTCCAGCCGGAGGGTCATGATGAACCGCTCGGCCTTGCCGTTGGCCTGCAGAGTGAAGGGCTTGGTGCAGATGGGTATCAGATCCAATGCCCTGCAGGCCTATCGCCAGTCACCGGAGTGGTAGGAGGGGCCGCTATCCGAGAGAACCCGGCGGCAGGTGATCCCCTTCTCGGAGTACCGGCTGTTCGCACGGGCCAGAAACCAAACGGTCGTCGCCTTCTGCTCGTCAGTGATCACCTCGACGTAGGGCAGGCGGATGGCGTCGTCGATCGCGAGTGGACCTTCTCGTAACCGGCTCCCCGTGAGCAGCCTTGACGGCGATCACCAGTGATCCTGGGACCGACCCACTCAAAGCAGCCCAGCTGTCACTCCTGCGGAGAAACCTGTGGCCACGTGTCGACATGGATCATGTTGAAGGGACGCTCCCACTGATCGTGCCACACAGCCAGTCGGTCGTTGATCTCCGTCTGTTGCCGGGTGATGCTCTGTTTGCTTTGGGTGTCCCCCCGGCATATTCCCCATTACTTTTTTGTTTTTTTGAGCACCGTGAAGGGGACGTACACTCCTCCCTACAACACAATCCCAAGTCCGACCAGGCTCAAGGTGATGACCAGATGGCCCATGAAGTTGGGGTTGTACTTGGCAGCGTGAGGATTCTGGCTTTCGGTGATCAGGTTTAGGCGCAGGTGCTTACAGGTGTTCTTCAAGACTGCTGACAAGCCGCTCATTCTGGTTCACAATCCTCCCCGCCGACTCCCGGATTCTGGGTCCATGCAGTCATGAGAGTGGGAACTTCAGCCTAGGGATGACTCTCGGGTCCGCCAGCATCGGACCCGAGGGCCTGCTGCAGCTCCCCCCGCAGAGTTTCGGACGACCCCCGGTTGTCGATCACCACATCAGCAAGAGCACGCTTACGCGATAGGGGCCATTGGGCGGCGATTCGGGCGCGGGCATCGGCCTCGTTGCACTGGTCCCGCGCCATCAAGCGCGCCAACTGCTCGGCCTCGTTGCAGTCCACCAGCCAGACCTCGCTGCAGAGCCCCTCAAGCCCAGCCTCAAACAGCAGCGGGATCATCAGCACCACCACCGGCGCGGCGCTGAGCCCTGCAAGCTCGGCATCGAAACGCCGGCGCACGATCGGATGCACCAGCTGCTCCAGCCACCGCTGTTCCACCGAGTCGGCAAACACGATCCGGCCCAGGGCAGCCCGGTCGAGGCTGGCCGCTCCGGTGGGGTCCGGTGATTGCACGGCGGCGCCGTGGCGGGCCAGCACCGCAGCGGTGGCCGGGGTTCCGGGTGCAAGCGCCTCGCGGGCGTAGACGTCGGCATCCAGCACCGGCAGGCCCCAGCGCTCCGCCAGCAGCCGCCCCACGCTGCTCTTGCCGCTGGCGATGCCACCGGTGAGACCGATGCGGCGCTGGGCCATGGTCAAGGGGATCGTCTCGCTGGCACCAGCCTGGATCAGGGCGTGGTCCCGCTCAGCCAAGCTGGGCTGGTCTTCCCTTGCTTGCCCATTCACCGTGCCGGCTTCCTCCCCGTGGCAACCGATCGCCGGCGGTGTCACGGCGCCCGCGGGCTTCCTCGCCGCCGGCAGCACGGCGGGCCTGAAGGCCTCCGGCAACAGCGACCTCTCCCTGCTGCTGGCTCCGGAAGGCGCCGTCTGCGCCGGCAGCTTCACCACCAACCTGGTGCGGGCCGCCTGCGTCGACCTCTGCGCCGAACGGTTGGCCGCCACCGGCGGTGCGGCCAGAGCGGTGCTCACCAACTCCGGTCAGGCCAATGCCTGCACCGGCGAGCGGGGGCGGATCGACAGCCTGCGGGCCACGGCCGAACTGGCCCGGCGGCTGGGCCTCCAGGAGAGCGAGGTGCTGATCTGCTCCACCGGCGTGATCGGCGTGCCGATCCCGATCGACACCCTGGTGGCCGGCCTCGACGACCTGGTGGCGGCCCTGGGCCCAGACGGGGGCACCGCCGCCGCCACCGCCATCCTGACCACGGATCTTTGCGACAAACAGATCGCCGTGGAGGCCCAGCTGGGGGGGCGCCGGGTGCGGATCGGCGGCATGGCCAAGGGGTCGGGGATGATCCATCCCCAGATGGCCACCATGCTCGGCACGCTCAGTTGTGATGCCGGGGTGCCGGCGCCGCTGTGGCAGGCGATGGTGCAGCGGGCGGTGGAGCGTTCCTTCAACGCGATCACGGTGGACGGCGACACCAGCACCAACGACTGTTTCCTGGCCTTTGCAGCCGGTGAGCCCCTGCCACCGGAGCACCTGGACGCCCTGGAGGCCGGCCTGACGGTGGTGTCGCAGCATCTGGCCCGGGCGATCGCCCGCGATGGGGAGGGGGCCACCTGCCTGATCGAGGTGCGGGTGGCGGGGGTCGCCAGCGACGCCGAGGCCCGCCAGGTGGCCCGCACGGTCTGTGGTTCGTCGCTCGTGAAAACCGCCGTCCATGGCCGCGACCCCAACTGGGGCAGGATCGTGGCTGCGGCGGGCCGGGCCGGGGTGCCCTTCGATCCCGCCGCCGTTGCCCTCTGGCTCGGCCCCCATCAGTTGATGGCTGGGGGCCAGCCCCTGGCCTTTGACCGCCCGGCCGCCTCCACCTACCTGAAGGATCGGGCCGCGGGTCGCTATCTCGACCCCGATCCACTGCGGGGCGACACCGTGGCCATCCGCCTGCAGGTGGGAGAGGGCAGCGGCAGCGGCCGGGCCTGGGGGTGTGATCTCTCCGCCCAGTACGTGCGCATCAACGCCGACTACACCACCTGAGCGCCAGAGGCCCGGCTGCCGGTGGCGTCAGGATGGGGTGCTGATCGCGCCCGTTGCCGCCATGACCTCCGCCGGAGCCCAGCGCCGCCCGCGCCGCCCCCCTGCGGCCGATGGGGCAACTCCGGCGCCACGGCGGCCCCGCTGGGTGCTCCCCTTGGTGGCCGGCCTGTGCTTCGGCCTGGGCTACGCCATCACCGATCGGTTGCTGATCAGTGGCGGCGCTGCCGTGATGCCGATGGGTCAGGGTTTCGAGGTCAAACCCTTCCCGGGCACCAGCCTCGAAACCCTGCGGATGCGCTTTGGGGCCGACAAGACCGACATCCGCGGGGATCTTGAGCGGTTGGAGCTCGAGGAAACCCGCAAGCAGGACGAAGCGAAGCGCCTGCGCCAGGAGCAGCAGGACCGCCGGGCGGAGGAGGAGGCCGACGCCAGGCCGGCGGTGCCGGAGGAGCCGCCCCTCCAGCCCGTCCTTCCCGAGGGGCCGGCTCCCGTCGAGCCCCGTCCGGCTGAGCCGGCCCCACCGCCGCCCCTGGCGCCGGAGCCCCCCGCCCCCCAGCCCTGATCTGCCACAGTTTGGCCAGCTGGCAGGTCTGGAGATGAGCGCGCCCCAATCCTTGCTCCAGGCGGCCCTGAACCGGCTGCAGGCACGGCTGGGCAGCGGCCTGGCCGACTCCGTGGCCGGGCTGGCCGTGCTGGCCCAGGAGGCGCCGGAGCGGTTGCGCAACGAATGGGAGCTGTTCTGGCAGGAGGTGGAGCAGGAAGCGGAGCGGCTGGAGACCGAGGCCGATCCCGCCGCCCCAACGCCCTCGGGCGCCACCGGCACCGATGGGACGGGGACGGCCCAGGAGCGGATCGACGCGCTGCGCGCCACCGTGGCGGCCCTCTCCCGCCGCCTCGAGGACCGCTCCTGATGGGGCGCCTCGGGCCCCTGTGGCAGGGATGGGCCAGATCGTTGCAGATCTGGAGGGCTTTCCTGCAGCTGGCCTTCGGCCTTTGGCTCGACAGCCAGTCGTGGAGCTATCGCGGTGGGCTCAACCCCGAGCGCCGCAGCCGGCGGCAGCGCTGGCGGGCCCGCTGGCTCACCGCTGAGCTGATCCGGCTGGGATCGGCCTTCATCAAGCTCGGGCAGCTGCTCTCGGCCCGCCCCGACGTGCTTCCGGCGGGTTACGTCGAGGAGTTGGCCAGCCTTCAGGACAAGGTGCCCGCCTTTCCCTTCAGTACCGCCGAGAGCCTGCTGGAGCAGGAACTGGGCGAGCGTTGCGCCGAGATCGTTGACCTCGAGGAGCAGCCGCTCGGTTCGGCCAGCCTCGCCCAGGTGCACCGGGCCAGCCTGCGCAGCGGCCGCCAGGTGGTGTTCAAAATCCAGCGCCCCGGCCTGGAACGCCTGTTCCGCCTCGACCTGGAGGTGCTGCAGCAGGTGGCCGCCGTGATCCAGCGCCACCCCCGCTGGGGCCAGGGCCGCGAATGGGTGCCGATCGCCCAGGAATGCCGCCGGGTGCTGCTGCGGGAACTGGATTTCCGCCTGGAGGCCGAGCATGCCGCCCGCTTCCGTCAGCAGTTTCTAGGCGATGCCGGCATCCGCGTTCCAGCGGTGATCTGGGACCTGAGCAGCCGGCGGGTGCTCTGCCTGGATTACCTGCCCGGCATCAAGATCACCGACCGCAGCGCCCTGGTGGCGGCCGGCATCGACCCGGCCTCCGTGGCGGAGAAGGGGGCGGCCAGCTACCTGCAGCAACTGGTGCGCTTCGGCTTCTTCCACGCCGATCCCCACCCCGGCAACCTGGCGGTGGCGGCCGATGGCGCCCTGATCTACTACGACTTCGGGATGATGGGTCAGATCTCCCAGCGTCTGCGCAGCCGCCTCGGGCGCATGGTGCGGGCCGCGGCGGCCCGGGACCCGGTGGCCCTGGTGGAGGAGCTGCAGGGGGCCGGCGTGATCGCCCCTGGCATCGACACCGGGCCGGTGCGCCGCCTGGTGCGGGTGATGCTCAACGACGCCCTGACGCCCCCCTTCTCCGCCAATGTGCTGGAGAAGCTCTCCGGTGACCTCTACGACCTCGTCTACGGCCAGCCGTTCCGGCTGCCTTCGGAGCTGATCTTCGTGATGCGGGCCCTCTCCACCTTCGAGGGAGTCGGCCGCGGCCTTGATCCCGGCTTTAGCCTGGTGGCGATTGCCCGCCCTTACCTGCTGCCCCTGATGACCGCCAGCGGCAACGGCCCCAACGACTTCATCAACGAACTGGGCCGTCAGGCCGCAGAGGTGGGCAGCCGGGCACTGGGCCTCCCCAGGCGCCTGGAGGACAACCTGGCCCGAATCGAGCAGGGCGACCTGCAGGTTCAGATCCGGGCTGGTGAAACCGACCGGTTGCTGCGACGCCTGGCCCTGGCCCAGCAATCCACCGGCCAATCCTTCCTGCTGGGGGGTCTGGCGATCGCCGCCGCCTTGCTGGCCGCCAGCGGCCGGCCGGCCCTCACCGCCGTGCCCCTGGTGCTGGGCCTGCCGGTGGGGTTCAGCTGGTTGAAGCTGCAGGGCAAGCTGCGCCGCGATGGGCGGATCGAAAAGCTGCCGGTGGCCGGCGGCTGAGTGGGGATCGGCTGGAGTGGAGCCCGGTCAGAAGAAGAACTTCAACCCGATCTCAACCCCATTCTGATCAATGTTGTAGGCGTTTTCGGGGATCTGATCATTGCTTCCGCTCAGGTGCAAGTAACGCCAGGAAAGATTGAGCTGGGTGGAGTTTCCGATCGCATAGCCCAGGCCCGCCTGGGCGTTCCAGGAGTAATCCTCGGCATTGTTCACACCGAAGCCGCCGAGATCGGCTCGGGCAAAGAGCCTCAGGCGGGGGGAGAGAAACACCATGGCCTGGGTGCCCAGCAGTGGCTGGGCCACGGTGCCCCCGAACGACTGTTGCCCTTGAAGATTCAACTCTTGCAGGGTCCGGGACCCCTCGAAGTCCGGCCCCTTGAACTTCAGGGTCAGCTTTGATGCCTGGCCCTGCAGTGCCAGGTCGTATTGCATGTTGACGAACCGCACCCCGGCATAGGGAATAACCGAGAAAC
>Ga0247834_1001181_pt1 | contig 46863 bp, 54 predicted proteins | sample LaCruzMarch2015__8_FD_187118 | JGI IMG/M metagenome (GOLD analysis project Ga0247834, IMG submission 187118) | Freshwater microbial communities from meromictic Lake La Cruz, Castile-La Mancha, Spain - LaCruzMarch2015_12m | ecosystem: Environmental > Aquatic > Freshwater > Lake | place: Spain... | reverse complement strand
AGCCGTAATCCCTAGTACTACTTATCACTGTCCTCGTCGCCAGGTTTTAAACCTTCTAAGATTTCTTTGCAGATAGGACAGACAGGATATTTCTGCGGATCGCGAGAAGGAACCCATTTCTTCCCGCATAGCGCTCTCACAGATTTGCCGGTCATTGCTGATTCAACAATTTTTTCTTTCTTTATGTAATGTGCAAATCGATCATGGCCGCCATCATCTTCTTGTTCAACTGGGCGCGTGAGGGTGTCTGTATCGCTCTCAAGCGAAGGAGTACCGCGACCGAAAAGTGGCATGCGCGTAGTATCTAACAAAAACTAGCCACATAGCCATCTCGCCTTCCGGTAGAATTTTGCCGATGAAAGACTTACTGCGCACCGAGCATTTATCGCGTGCTGATGTCGATTTACTGCTCGACACCGCTGCAGATTTCGCGCAGAACCCACTTCGTTCCCAGACTGCACTGAGCAACAAGAGTGTTGCCATCTATATGACTAAGCCCTCCACACGTACTCGTCTGGCATCTGAAACGGCCGTGGCTCATTTGGGCGGGACACCAATCTTTATTCGCGGTGATGAACTACAACTTGGCCGCGGGGAAACAATTGCGGATACCGCCAAGATTATTAGTGGATATTGCGATGCGCTGATAGTTCGAACCTTTGCACAAGCAGATATCGATGAACTTGGTGCACATGCCAGCATTCCTGTCATTAACGGCTTGAGCGATGATGATCACCCAACACAATTGCTCGCTGATTGGGTGACAATTCGTGAAAACTTTGGGACTGACATCAAAGGTAGAAAATTTGTTTATCTTGGCGATGGGAACAATATGACCCACGCATGGTTAATCATGGGTGCCATTATGGGTGCGAACGTTGTGGCGGCGACACCGGGTGGCAAGTGGGCACCTGATTCAGCAGTCGTTACAAAAGCTAAAGAGATTGCAGCAAAGAGCGGGGCCACGATTGAGGTAACAAACGATCCTGAATCAGCGGCGAGTGGTGCGTCTGTTCTCTATACAGATGTGTGGATGTCGATGGGCGATCCAGAAGCTGAACGTGCTGAAAAAACAAGAGCACTTACACCATTTGCAATTACAGAAAAGTTAATGTTGTTGACAGAAAAAGACTCAATTTTTATGCATTGTCTCCCAGCTCATCGAGGAGAAGAAGTTCAGGCATCAGTTATTGATGGGCCAAAGTCGGTAATCTGGCGTGAAGCATTTCATCGTCGCACAACCATCCAGGCATTGCTTTATCACTTAACTCGTGATGAAATCAACGGCAATTAGCTTAGAATTCTAACCATTTGGCATAGCCGATGCTGGGGCATGCATGTATCTTTTCCCCATGAGAGTTGCAGTCCCGAGAGAAATTAGAGATGGCGAGAAGCGCGTAGCGCTAGTCCCAGACATCATCAACAAATTGACCAAATTAGGTTATGAAGTTGTCATTGAATCTGGAGCGGGTGTTCATGCTCAAGCTACAGATGAGCTGTTCATCGCAGCAGGGGCAACAATCAAAAGCGGCAATGTCATAGGTGATGCCGACGTTGTTCTCTGCGTTACTTCACTTACTCCAGCACAGATATCGTCCTTAAAAAAGGGCGCAGTCACAATCTCTTTCTTATCTCCAGTAACGGCCATAGATTCAATCGATGCAGCGGTCACAGCGGGTGTCACAGCTTTCTCACTTGAACTAGTCCCACGTATTTCACGTGCACAGTCAATGGATGCGCTGACATCTCAAGCACTCTGTGCTGGTTATCGAGCAGCACTCGTTGGCGCAGAACTTTCTCCGCGATTCTTTCCTATGCTCATGACCGCAGCGGGAACTGTTACTCCCGCGCAAGTACTTGTTCTGGGTGCTGGTGTGGCAGGACTACAGGCAATTGCAACCGCTCGCCGACTTGGCGCCGTTGTATCTGCCTACGATGTACGCCCATCTTCTGCTGATGAAGTGAAATCAATGGGTGCAACATTTATTGATTTGGAACTTGAGGCACTTGAAGGCGCCGGTGGTTATGCACGTGAAATGACGGAAGAGCGTGCAGCAAAGCAACGCGAACTCTTAACTCCATATATTGCCAAATCGCATCTTGTTATTACAACTGCTGCAGTTCCAGGACGAGCAGCACCGCGTTTGATGACTGCAGCCATGATTGATGCGATGGAGGCAGGAACAATCATCGTTGATCTCGCTGCCGAAACTGGTGGAAATGCTGAAGGTTCAAAGCCGGGAGAGATTGTCACTACCGCCAAGGGTGTTCAGATTTGGGGCGGTAAAGATGTGCCGAGCCAGTTGCCGTTCCATGCTTCAAGTCTGTATTCACGTAACGTGGTCAATCTACTTACCCTGATGACAACTGCTGCAAAGGATGGCGAGAAGGTGGCGCTAAATATTGACTTCACAGATGAAATTATTGATAAGGCCGCACTTACACATGCAGGTGCCAAGCACACACCTGGAGCTAGTGAAAAAGGAGGCAGCAACTAATGGATGCAATTGCCGTTATCTCAATCTTCACCCTTGCAGTATTCGTGGGGTTTGAAGTTGTATCAAAGGTTTCATCAACGCTACACACGCCCCTGATGTCTGGCGCTAACGCTATTCACGGTGTCATCCTTGTCGGTGCAATCATCGTTGCAGATCACAGCGAAAATAATCTAGAGCTCGGTCTTTCACTCGCCGCAATTGTTTTAGCAACAATCAATATGGTGGGTGGCTTTGTTGTCACCGACCGAATGCTTGAGATGTTTAAGCCTAAGAAGGGAGACCAGAAGTGAATAGCACTGTCTATAGCTTGGTAGGTCTCGCAGCTGGTGTGGCATTTATTTTGGCCCTTAAAGGACTCTCACATCCAAAGACTGCACGCCGCGGTAACTTAATTGGTGCCTTCGGTGCAACAGTTGCAACTCTCTCTGTCTTTCTCTACGTCACCCCAAGCGGTGAAGGATCAGAATCGCACTCTCTTCCAATTCATAACTTAGGTTGGATTTTGGGAGCAATCGCAGTGGGTCTGATTATTGGAGTACCTGCAGCTCGTAAAGTTGAGATGACACAGATGCCACAGCTTGTTGCACTCTTTAATGGTGTGGGCGGCGGCGCTGCTGCTCTCGTTGCGATTGTCGAATACTTAAATCTTGGCGATAGCGCCACAACTGCCGAAGTAATCTTCACTGTATTCACAGTCGTTGTTGGCTGCGTATCTTTCAGCGGTTCCATCATCACTTTTATGAAGTTGCAAGAACTTATGACTACGCGCCCAGTGGTATTTCCCGGTGGAAGATTTGTTATTGCGGCAACGCTCGCTGCAGTACTTGGGGTCAGCGTCTGGGTTGTAATTGCCCTTGGAACGACTCCATTGCTCGTTCTTGCAGTGATCTCATTGCTCTTCGGTGTGCTCTTTGTACTTCCAGTAGGGGGCGCAGATGTACCTATCGTGATCTCACTACTCAACGCATTCACAGGTCTGACTGTTGCAGCAAGTGGTTATGTGCTCTCATCAACACTTTTGATTATTGCTGGAACTCTTGTCGGTGCTTCAGGAACAATCCTGACTCGCTTGATGGCGGAGGCGATGGGACGCTCACTCTTTGGAACGCTCTTCGGTGCATTTACTGCAAAACCACAGGCAGCAACTGGCACAGCAGAAGAACGTCCTGTGCGCTCAGGATCGCCTGATGACGTTGCAATTCTTCTTAATTATGCCCGACGCGTAGTTATCGTTCCTGGCTTCGGACTTGCCGTTGCGCAGGCGCAACACACAGTGCGCGAACTTGCCGACCTCATGCTTTCAAAAGGTATTGATGTTGCTTATGGAATTCACCCGGTAGCTGGTCGTATGCCAGGACATATGAACGTACTTCTTGCTGAAGCAAATGTTCCTTATGATCAATTAGCTGAAATGGATGAAGTCAATCCAACATTTGGTCAGACAGATGTCGCCATTGTTATTGGAGCAAATGACGTTGTGAATCCTGCAGCACAAACAACTCCAGGTTGCCCCATTTACGGAATGCCTATCTTGGAAGTAAATCACGCTGCCAACATCATCTTCCTGAAGCGCTCTATGCGCCCAGGATTTGCTGGCATCGAAAATGAACTTCTCTATGACCCAAAGACAATGCTTCTCTTCGGTGATGCCAAAGCATCGTTGACTAAAGTTGTCTCAGCACTGAAAGCGCTATAGAAACTAGCTTTCTTGTAGGTCAGTTGGTGCGTTGTGCACATCCAAAATCTTGGTGCGGTTCACAGGACGCTTGGCATCGTCCTTGTAGATCGCTGGAATTGAGCCAAGAAGGCCCTTCTGGAAATCTTCAAACGCTTGCAGAACTTCACTCTTTGTATTCATCACAAAGGGACCCATCCAGGCAACAGGTTCCTTAATCGGTTGCCCGCCAAGAATGAAGAGCTCCAAGTTTGGAGAACGCGACTCTTGCTGGTTTGCAGCGCGAACAACAATGCAATCACCTTCACCGAAGACGGTGAGTTGACCCATTGAAATCGGACGCTGTTCATCTCCGACAAAACCCTGACCTGACATTGAGTAAACAAGTGCGTTGTAATCCTTGCGCCAAGGAAGTCTCAGTTCGGCACCAGGTGCAACGGTTGCGTGAATGAGAGTAATCGGAGTCTGGGTTGATCCTGGCCCAACGTGACCATCGAGTTCACCAGCAATAATTCGAATAAGTGATCCACCATCAGTTGATGTTAGAAGTGCGACATCTTTTGCTCGCACATCTTGGTATGCAGGAGGCGACCACTTCTTCACAGCAGGAAGATTTACCCAGAGTTGGAAGCCGTGAAATAGACCGCCAGAGACCACTAAATGTTCTGGGGGAGTTTCGATGTGAAGAATTCCACCACCAGCTGTCATCCATTGCGTGTCGCCATCTGTAATCGAGCCACCACCACCATTGGAATCTTTATGATCGAAGATGCCGTCAATAATGTATGTGACAGTTTCAAAACCACGGTGTGGATGCCACGGAGTACCTTTTGGTTCACCTGGCGCGTATTCAACTTCTCCCATTTGATCTAAATGAATGAAGGGATCTAACTCCGCAAGATCAACACCGGCAAATGCGCGTCGAACAGGAAAACCTTCGCCCTCAAATCCTTGCGGCGCAGTTGTAATGCTCTTGATGCCTCGCGCACGCAGATGTGAAGCATCGGTGATGCGAGGAAGAATTGTTATATCGCTAACGGTTACTGCTGGCATTGGTGCTCCTTTGTGATGAGCCAAATGTAGTTGAACTTTCAACTACCTGCAACTTAGCCATTCTTTTTGTGGCGTGGATGCTTAAGTCAGAGCGAAAATCGATGAGCCCCGCAAGCGGTCTAGAATATGGTCGTGAATAAGCACGCACCGAAGCTCAACAAAGTGGTTCTGTATTACGGCTTCACCCCGGTGGCCGATCCCGAGGCGATGCGTCTATGGCAGAAACAACTCTGCGAATCCTTAAATCTCAAAGGTCGCATCTTGATTTCTCCACATGGAATTAACGGAACTGTTGGCGGTGAGATGGCCGAAGTGAAGAAGTATGTGCGCGAAACCCGTCGCTATCAAGGTTTCAAAAACATCACTTTTAAATGGTCAGATGGAACTGGAACTGAGTTTCCACGGCTTCGGGTGGTCGTCAAAGATGAACTCGTAGCCTTTGGAAACCCTGATGAGATAAAAGTTGACGAAAATGGTGTCATTGGCGGCGGAGTTCATCTTCGCCCAGAACAGGTAGAAGAACTTGTCAAAGAGCGCGGCGATGAAGTTGTCTTTTTTGATGGAAGAAATGCGTATGAAGCAAAAATTGGCAAGTTCAAAAATGCAGTTGTTCCAGATGTTGAGTCTTCCCGCGACTTTGTGAAGGAAATTGAAAGCGGAAAATACGATCACTTGAAGGATAAGCCGGTTGTTACATATTGCACAGGAGGGATTCGATGTGAAATTCTCTCTGTGGTCATGAAAAACCGAGGATTTAACGAGGTCTATCAAATAGATGGTGGCATTGTGAAGTATGGCGATCGCTTCGGCGATGAGGCCTCTTGGGAAGGTTCGCTCTATATTTTTGATGATCGCATCTCTATGGATTTTTCAGATAAGGCAAAAGTCATCGGAGAATGCGATAAGTGCAAAGCTCCAACCAAGGATTTTCGAAACTGCAACACAGCATCTTGTCATCAGTTGATTTTGCTCTGCGATAACTGTGCAGCACTGCCATCTAATTTAAGTTGCACCCACGACCAGAGTCGTCACCGCGATTCTGAATTGATTGGCTAACACTTCAAGCGTTCGTCCCCTGATTAACTTACCTCTGCCATAAGATTGAGTAATGATTTGGTGGCCGGCGCAGATACCAACTCTTTCGCATGGACTGATTACCCTTCGTCCAAGCACTGAGGAAGATGTTGATGCGATTTTTAAGGCCTGCCAGGACCCGCTCATTCCAGCATTTACGACAGTGCCTTCGAACTACACGATTGATCACGCAATCGAATTTGTGCGCAATGTCCCATTCGCTTTTGCAGAGCGCCGCGAAATGTTATTTATTATTGATTACGGAAATGGTGCTGATAAGAAATTTGCTGGAGAGATCTCACTTCATTCGGTCAATATTCGAAACCACACAGCTGAGATTGGTTACTGGATTGATTCCACTCAGCGTAGTAAGGGAATTGGCACTACCGCCACACAAATGATTACCGAACTTGGATTACGTGAAATTGGATTCAAGCGGATTGAAGCACTGGTTGATGTTGATAACCACGCATCTCAGAAGTTGTTAATTAGCGCAGGCTATAAAAAAGAAGGAATCATGCGCAAAAAAGTCACCCGCGAGGATCGCGGGCAGATAGATATGGCACTCTTTGCAGCAACTGATTCAACATGGGGGAGGTAGATATGGAATCACTTGTCCTACTTGTCTCTGTCTTAGTTTCCGTAGTTTTATTCAGTGCACCTATTTCAATTCTCCTCTCCAGCCGAATAGCGCAATCGCTGACTAGCAATCTGGTGGCAAAGATTCTGCGTCGCGCTTTGATGGCCTTTGTCAGCGCTGTGGGTTCTGTTTTTTCCTTCTTCTTTATCATCAGCCCAATTCCTATGTTGCTGAAGATAATTTCACTGGCAGCTCTGCTTTTGAACATCTGGTCGGTCGACCGTGAATACGGTGGGCGATTGATGACTCGCTTTAAATCTATATTTGGAAAATCGGCATGATGAAGTTTTCGCGCGTTAGTCTCACATTTACTCTTTTATTCTCACTTCTTGCCAGCACCCCTTTTCTGCCTTCTACACACGCCGAAGAGAATGTGCCACGCAAGATTCTTACCGGATGGATCCCTTATTACTCAATGAAAACAGCGCTTCCAGATGTGCTCAACAATGTGGATCTCATTAAAGAGGTAATGCCCTTCTGGTACACACTTAAATACAACGGGAAGACTAAGGCCCCCGAAATTACCGACCTTTACGCACCGGCAAATCCAAGTGTCCCGATTTCGGTTCCCCTGACCGCACTTCGCAATGCCAATCTTCAGATTATTCCCACGATTACCGATGGAACGAGTAAAGGTGTTTTAGCTGGCTTGCTCAAGAGTCCGACATCACGCACGCAAGTTGTCACTGCAATTATGAATCTAGTTCGTACAAATAACTATGACGGCATTGATATTGATTTTGAAGGATTCGCATTTGTCGATGGAAATACAACCTGGAAAGCAACGGCCCCGCTATGGACCGCATTTATCAAGGAATTAAGCCTCGCACTCCGTGCTGAAGAGAAACTGCTCTCAGTTTCAACTCCTTATGTGTTAAACCCTGCAGATAAGCAGAAAGGTTATTACGTATACGCCTGGGCTGCGATCGCGGATTCAATCGACAAATTGCGCATCATGACATACGACTACTCGGTAGCAAAAGTTGGTCCGCTTGGACCAATTACGTGGGCTGAACGAACAGTGCAGTATGCCATCTCAATCATGCCTGCATCGAAGGTATTTGTGGGCGTCCCTGGCTATGGGCGAGACTGGGTAACGGCTGTTTCGGGAGTGTGTCCAGCAAACGTTGCTAATTCAGTAAAAGCGGGAGCGAAAGCTGCGACATTTGTGATGCGTGATGCGCAATCACTTGCAGCTACTTATGGGGCAATACCAACCTATAACGAGCAGTTTGGTGAGGTCACTTTTACTTATCAAAAGGTTTATAACGGAACCACGGCCGGCGGGCTCGCGACAACTTGCACAGCATCGCGCACAGCGTGGTATCAAGACAATCGCAGTTGGGCACTTCGAGCCGCACTTGTTACCAAATACCGCATAGGTGGAATAACAGCGTGGACTTTTGGCATGGAAGAGCCACTTGCAATGGAAGCTATTCGAACAGTTGCAAAATCAATCGCTCCAGATCAAGTCAACGTTGTGACATCAGTTGATAAGAGTGAGATGAGCTATGGAACGCCATTCACAATTACTGGACAATTGAGCATTAAAGATAAGTCGCCTATTGCCAATCTTGCTGTCCGAGTCGAAGGAAAATCTGTGGGTGAAAGCACCTGGCGCACCTTGGCAAATGCAATCACAAACGCGGAAGGCAACTTTGAAAAGTCATTGATTCTCGGCAAATCAACGTCAATCCGTGTTTATTCAGATGCAACGTGGGATAGGAGTGAAGGTCTTTCAGTTGAGATCCCAATCACCATCAGTAGACAGATAAATCTCAACGCCCCAACGACTGCTAAGTCTGGAACACAATTCCAGATTAGTGGCAATGTGCTTCCTCGCAGCGCTGATGCCATGGTGACCCTCGAGAAACTAACCGGGAAAGAGTGGCAATCGATTACTGAAACTGTACTCACTGATGCTCAAGGTAACTTTGTCATCACGGTCGCACCACAAAATCGTGGCGTGTATACCTTGCGAGCCACTGTGAGCGAAGATGCAAATTGGGCTGCCTTATCTAGTCAAATATTTAATATCATTATCCGGTGATGGTGAAAACGGCAGATAAGGTCGAGGAAGAGATTCGCGCAATCTTTTCTAGTGATACGCCATGGGTCACCATTGTTTGGGATGACCCAGTTAACTTGCAGACCTATGTCACCTATGTGTTTATGGAACTTTTCAACTATTCCAAATCTCGCGCCACTGAGTTAATGCTGCAAGTTCATAATGAAGGCAAAGCTATTGTTTCCACAGGAAGTCGAGAAGAGATGGAACATGATGTCGCGCGCCTACATGAATATGGATTGTGGGCCACATTGCAACGCGGTGATCAGCTGTGACCGCTACGGAAGGTTTTAAGCGCCACGGGGATCATTCATACGTTGCACAATTTGCTGACAGTGAGAAAGAAGTGCTCCTGAATTTGTGTGAACAAATAATTGAACTTTTAGCAGAGCGTACAGACCATGGAAATGATGATCCACTGGCGGCAATGGTTGGAATTACATCCCATGATTCTCCACCCGAAGATGACGTGCTGCACCGTCTCTTGCCTAATGCATATGCCGATTCTGTCGATTCATCTGAATTTCGCAGATATACCGAATCAACTCTTCGCGCGAAGAAGCAGGCACATGCAGTTGTGATGCGCATACATTTAAAATCATCAGAGGATGGCACTATTGATTTAGATCACGACAATGCCAATGCCTGGCTTGGCGCGATAAACGATATTCGATTGGCACTGGGTGTGCGCCTTAAGGTGGAGAGTAATTCCAATGAACATCTTGAAATTCTCGCACCCGATGATCCCCTTCGAGGTGTCTATGCTGTCTACACCTGGCTAGGTTGGTTACAAGAAAGCCTTCTCTCAGCCCTGATTGATGATGCAGATTCGAAATCGCAACCTGAGAATTCTTAAGATGACTTCTTGTAAGATACACACATGACTCTAGAAATCTCTCGCACATTAGTCGATGCGATTCTTGAACAATCACGCGTTGAATATCCAGATGAATGCTGTGGCGTGATCTTGGGGCCAGTGGGTTCAGATAAAGCTATTCGGCATAAGCCAATGATCAATGCAGCACATTCGCCTACTTTTTATGAGTTTGATCCAAAAGATCTTTTAGCACTTTACCGCGAGGTCGATGATAATGATGAAGAGATTGTTGTTATCTATCATTCGCATACAGAGACAGAGGCTTATCCCTCTCGAACCGATATCGCCTACGCCGGCGAACCGGGTGCACACTACGTCTTGGTTTCTACCCGCAAAGAGATTGCAACAACTCCAGAATTCCGTTCATATCGCATCATTGATGGGGTAGTGACCGAAGAGCCGGTCACCATTCTCGAGTAGGAATTCTCGATTAGAGATAGCGCCGATTTTTCGACATAATTACGCCATGGCTATTGAAGTTCGCATCCCAACGATATTGCGCCCCTATACAAAAGATCAGAAAACAGTAGAGGCTCAAGGTGTAACCCTTGCTCTCATCATTAGCGACCTTGATGCAAACTTTGCAGGAATGGGTGAGCGACTACTAGAAGATGGCGCACTACGTCGCTTCATCAATATTTATATCAATGATGAAGATGTACGTTTCTTAGGTGGACTCGAGGCTCCGGTTAAGGATGGAGACTCCATCACAATTTTGCCTGCTGTCGCTGGTGGCTAAATTTGGCACGATATGACTCACTCGAATCATCGGTAGGAAACACACCCCTTATCGGTTTACCTCGCCTTTCACCGGCCCCAAATGTTCGTTTGTGGGCAAAGATGGAAGACCGAAACCCGACTGGTTCAATTAAAGATCGCACAGCTATATCAATGATTGAAGCTGCAGAACGTGATGGACTCTTAAAACCCGGCGCAACAATCCTTGAACCCACTAGTGGTAACACGGGAATCTCACTTGCAATGGCTGCCAAAGTCCGTGGATACAAATTGATTTGCGTGATGCCAGAGAACACCAGCCCAGAACGCAGGCAGTTACTTGAGATGTGGGGCTCTGAAATCATTTCTTCACCAGCAGCTGGTGGTTCTAATGAAGCTGTGCGCGTTGCTAAAGAAATTGCGGCAAAGAATCCTGATTACCTTTTCCTCTATCAATATGGCAACCCTGCAAATACCGCGGCGCACTACAACGGCACCGGACCTGAACTGTTTAGAGATTTACCAACTATTACACACTTTGTTGCCGGCCTTGGAACAACCGGAACACTGATGGGTGCAGGGCGTTACTTGCGCGAGAAGAACCCTGATGTTCAGATTATTGCCGCCGAACCTCGATACGGTGAATTGGTCTATGGGCTTCGCAATATTGATGAAGGCTTTGTCCCTGAGCTTTATGATGCATCAATTCTCACTCGACGATTCTCAGTCGGCGCCGAAGATTCCGTGAAGCGCGTTCGCGAACTCTTGGAAGTCGAAGGAATTTTTGCTGGTATTTCAACGGGTGCGATATTGCATGCAGCTATTGCTATGGGCCGAGAAGCAATCGCTGCAAAGCGTGATGCCGATATTGCATTTATCGTCTGCGATGCTGGCTGGAAATACTTATCGACCGGCATTTACGGCTCACAGGTCGAAGCCGCAACCGAGGGACTCGACGGCACTCTTTGGGCTTAATCCGTTCTCGCCGTTAGACTCATCCCATGAGTTCTGCGCCAATCGGTATCTTCGATTCTGGTGTTGGCGGTTTAACGGTTGCTAGAGCAATTCTTGATCAGTTACCGAAAGAATCCACCTTATATATAGGTGACACAGCGCGCGGACCATATGGTCCAAGGCCCCTGGCAGAAGTTCGCGACTTCGCTCTTGAAACTCTAGATTTTCTCGTCGAACAAGGAGTCAAAGCCCTCGTTATTGCATGCAATACCGCAAGTGCTGCCATGTTGCGCGATGCAAGAGAGCGATATTCGATACCAGTTATTGAGGTAATTCAACCGGCTGTTCGTCGAGCCGTTGCTGCAACACGATCAGGTCGAGTTGGAGTTATTGGAACTCGAGCAACAATTGAATCAAGGGCATATCTCGATGCCTTTGCCGCCGCTCCGCAATTAACTATCGAATCCATTGCTTGCCCGCTTTTTGTGGAGTTTGTAGAGCGCGGTGAAACCTCTGGAGAAGCAATCACAAAAATTGCGCGTGAGTATCTCAAGCCAATGATTGATGCCGACATCGACACATTAGTCTTAGGTTGCACCCACTACCCACTTCTAACCGGCGTCATTTCATATGTTATGGGTAACGATGTTTCCCTCGTTTCAAGTGCCGAAGAAACTGCAAAGGATCTATACCGAGTATTGGTTGAGAATAATTTGCTTCGGGGCAGTTCTGAGAGCCCATCCACTCATAAGTTCCTAGCCACAGGAGATGCTCAAGCATTTGAATTACTTGCACGACGCTTCCTAGGGCCAGAAGTTGGTTCGGTGCAGCACCAAGATTTGTGAGCAATAAACTTTAATTCTAGCTTTATCCGCAGAACTAATAGAGAACGAGGAATGTAATGGCACGCAACGATGGACGCACAGTAGATCAACTCCGCGATATCAAGATAACTCGTGGCTGGTTGGATCACGCCGAAGGTTCAGTACTTGTTGAATTCGGAAAGACTCGCGTGCTCTGCGTTGCATCTTTCACCCCGGGTGTTCCTCGCTGGTTAAAAGATTCAGGTAACGGATGGGTCACCTCTGAATATTCAATGCTGCCTAGAGCTACGCATACGCGCTCTGATCGTGAGAGCGTGAAAGGAAAGCTAGGGGGTCGCACACAAGAGATTTCGCGCCTGGTCGGCCGCTCATTGCGTGGAATTGTTGATATGAAAGAGCTTGGCGAAAACACAATCGTTATCGATTGCGATGTGCTGCAAGCCGATGGCGGAACTCGCACAGCTGCAATCACTGGTGCATATGTTGCACTGGCAGATGCAATTGCCTGGGCTCAAAAAGAAGGTCATGTAAAGGCAAGTGCAAAACCACTTGCGGACTCAGTAGCTGCAGTCAGCGTTGGAATTGTCGATGGCGTTCCGATGCTTGATATCTGCTATGAAGAAGATGTGCGGGCAGAGACAGATATGAATGTTGTGTGCGCCGGTGATGGAAGATTTATCGAAGTCCAGGGCACTGCAGAAGGGGCACCATTTGATCGTGCACTGCTTGATTCGTTGCTCAATCTTGCTGTCGCTGGGTGCGCTGAACTCACCAAATTGCAGAAACAAGCACTCGCTCGCTAAATGCCACACACGTTATTACTTGCCACTCGCAACAAAGGAAAGATTGAAGAGTTTCGCCGAATTCTTGAGGCTGTTGCACCCGGTGCAATCAACCTCGTCGGCCTTGACCAATTTCCAGATCTTGCCGATGTCAGTGAAGACGGCGTAACTTTCGAGGAAAATGCGCTGAAGAAGGCGCGAGAAATGTCGATGGCAACGGGGCTACCTGCAATTGCCGATGACAGTGGACTCTGTGTTGATCACTTAAATGGTGACCCAGGAATTTACTCTGCGCGATGGGCAGGTTCTCATGGTGATGATGCGGCGAATACGAGAAAAGTTCTAGAACAAATGCGAGATGTTCCGGATGAGGAAAGAGGAGCGCACTTCACCTGTGTTGCAGCCCTCTATCTGCCTGACGGTAGGAGCCACTCTGAAGAGGCAGAGTTCCACGGCTCAATTTTGCGTGCACCAGTGGGTGAATTTGGATTCGGATATGACCCCATTTTCTCACCGCATGGTTTCACAGAGTCGAGTGCGCAAATGAGCGCAGAAGCCAAGGATGCAATCAGTCATCGGGGAAAATCGCTTCGAGCCATTGCTCCGCATGTGATCACATTGCTTGAAAGCCTGGGTTAAACTTGGCCCATACCCATCATCTTTGAACGACAACCAGCTAGGAGATTACAGTGGCAGTAAAGAAGAAGTCAGCAGCGAAAAAAGCTGCTCCGAAGAAGTCAACGGCTAAGAAGACAGCAAAGAAGTCTCCTGCTAAAAAGAGCGCAGCGAAGAAGAGTGCGCCAAAGAGAGCGGTGAAGAAGGCTGTTGTAAAGAAGAAGACTGCGAAGAAGGTTGCCAAGAAGTCAACCGCAAAGAAGTCAACAGCGAAGAAGACGGTAAAGAAGTCTGCTGCGCGCAGAAAGATTGCATCACAGATTGCCGTCCCGCCAGTTCCATCAGTTGGTGGATCTCGCGTAAATGTTTCAACAACTCCATCACCTGCTGCGCCACGTACTTCAGCAGCAAGTGCTAAGCCAGCGGCTGCTTCAAAGCCAGAAACGAGTTCGAGTAGCAAGTCGTCATCAAAGGCCCTCTTTGCAGTTCTACTTGGAATTCTTCTAGTTGGTGCAATCGTTATTACCAATTCAGATAAAGATGGCGATGAGATGGCAACTGAAACACCTGTAGCAACAGAATCTGCAGCACCTGAGGAAACTCCTGCAGCAACAGAATCTGCAGCACCTGAGGAAACTCCAGTTGTAACGGATCCTTCTAACACAACAGGTGAGGCACCATCACGCTTCATTGGAAACTGGAAGGACAGTTCAAAGTCTGTCATGGTCATTACTTGGAAGGCACCAGCTGGAGAAGTAAAGGGTTACTCAGTAGAGACTCGTGCAAACCTCGGTGAGTGGAAAGTCGTATCAGAAGTTTCTGCAACAACATATGCTGCAGAGTTTGCTAAGACTGCAACTGAAGGTTCAACTTCATTCCGCGTATCAGCTGTCTACCCAGATGGTTCACTCGGAGTTGCAGTTCCATTCGGCTTTGCCGGTCAGTTCGAATAATAGTTATCGGAAAAACCCCGACCATAATTAGTCGGGGTTTTTTCATTTCAAATACTTAAGAATTTCTCCAACATAGACGGCGACCCCTGTCGGCACTAAATGAATTCCATCGGGTGCAAAGTATTCAGGATGACCCATAGAAATTGCATTCCAATCAATTAGCGTGACTGTGGAATATTGCTGGGCAACTTCGGCGACAAGTGAATTATTTGCATCTCGCCACGGCCTAGACACCGCTGTATTAACCACAACCACTTGCGGCTGGTCTTTCACAAGCTCAAATATTGCCTGCACATCATCGCGATTTAAGACTCCGTTGTTGCCTAGGTTAAAAATCACCGGTGAATTGCTCACTTGAGCCTTATCACTTTGCATGACCTCTAATAGTTCAGGCGCCTGTCGCCCAATTCGTGCATTCATCACCGATATTGGTTTCTGCGCATCAAGTGAGGCGCGAATTCCTAAGATGATCGAATCACCTGTTACCCAGAGCCCATCTACTTCCGGTGCACTGATTGAAACTTCTGGAGCGGTGAGAGCTTTCTCAATCGCAGTGCGTTGTTCATTTCCTATCGAGATTGCACGAACGCTCACAACTGCAGCAAGTGCTAGTATGACAAAGAAGACAGCGGCAAAGGTACTTGTTTGTCGCGAGCGTTCCTTTTTAGTTCTGTATTTAAGTCCTTTGACCCAAAGCTTGAGAGCTCCTCGACGAATTGGCTGTTCCACAAATCGTAAAGAAATATCTGCGAGAGCAAAGACAATAAGAATGCGAAGTGCATAAAGCGCCCACATCTGACCAGCAAGATCAACGCTCGGGCGAGTTACTTGAAAAATTATCCAGTGCCATAAATACATCGCATATGAACGTTTACCAATCCACACCAGAATAGGATTTTGCAGAATCGGTGCGAAGCGCGATGCCGGATGAACGACAGACATGATTATTGAGGCTCCGAAGATTCCGGCAAGCGGGAAGGCGATTTTGTATAAGGTCGGTTTGGTTTCGTCAATGAGTAAGAAAGTTGCGATGATTCCAATAAAACCAAAGACACCAATTCCATCGATGAAGTCCTGAGCTTTCTTGCTCACGTGGGTGGTGAAATTCTGCGGAATCCAACTTACGGCAAGTGCTGCACCTAAGAACAATCCAATGCTGTGCGTATCCGTTCCGAAGTACACATGGCTGACTTTCGAGGCATTTGAGGCATCGAGTGAGAATGAAACAAGTAGTAGTGCAACACCTGAGGCAGCGGCAATAACAAGTGCGGCGATCGGTATTCGCTTTTTACCTAATCGCTTGAGAATGAAGTAAAGAATTAGTGGCCAAAGAAGATAGAACTGCGCTTCTACTGCAAGTGACCATGTGTGCTGAAGAAGAGGCGGCCTGCCTATACTTTCGAAGTAATCTTGATGACGGGCAACTAGCCACCAATTCATAGTGCCAGTCAACGCAAATGGCATATCTGTGAGGAGTCGTTTGATGGTATCTGGCGCCCAAATACCTATTGCAATCGTTGTCGTAGTGACGGTAAAGATTAGGGCGGGCAGCAATCGCCGGGCGCGTGCAAGGTAAAAGCCGCGTAGATCAAGCCCACCGCTCTGTTCAATAGAATCAAGGAGCAATCGTGTGATTACATAACCAGAGATGACGAAGAAGAGATCAACGCCAAGAAAGCCGCCAGGAATCCAAGTAAAACCAAGGTGATACAACATCACGGCAATTACTGCCAGTGCACGAAGCCCATCGATTGCAGGGATGTATTGGATACCGCGATTGGCAGCCATAAGAATTACTTGCGCTTAGTAGCAGATTTCTTAACGGGGCGCTTTGCAGCAGATTTCTTAGAACGCTTAGGTGCGCTAATTGCTGCGCGTGTGCGCTTACTCTCTACCGAAATTGGAGCAGATCTTTTAATTGTTCCATCTGCATTCAAGGCGTTATTTACGATATCGCCCATCTTGCTCAAGCGAGCAAAGGCTGAATCTAATGTATTGCGAGATTGTGCTATCGCACCTTCGGCTGCAGAGAGCGCTTGAGTTTGCGAACGATAGAGGCGTTGACTTTCGGTGATGATATCTGCAAGCCACGCACGATACTCATTGACGTTTTCAGATGCTTCACTGATTACTCTCTCAGCCTCACGGCGCGCAGCGCCGGCAAATGCTGCGGCTTCACGGCGCTTACTTTCAACAAGGGCATCGGCTTCACGGACCTTCGCATCAGCCACGGCTGATGCCTGGCGACTTGCTTCACGAATTAACTCGGCTGCTTCAACTTCAGCTGCAGAAATATATTTACGCCCGCGAGTTTCAGCTCCGGCCAGAACGCTGCGCGCCTTATTTTCAGCACCTTCAAGAACATCTTTTGCGCTTCGCGAAGATTCAGAAATAACGCGATCAGCGGTGGCTTGTGCCTTTGCTTCGCGACCTTGGGCAGAACGAATCATTGCCATTGCAGTTTCGGTAGCTAGGATTTCAAACTCTTCGCGCGAAAGACCAGTGATGTCGCGGCGTGAGCGTAGGTCGGCTAACTGAGATTCAAGATCACGAATGCGATCAACAGGGTTAGCAATTGGTTCACGATCAGTTTCTTCGCGGAAACCCACCCAGTTGCGGAAATTCTTCTGTGCCATTTGTAACATCTCTCATTCGCGGTATCGGTTAGATCTACTCACTAGGGGGATCACCCATTGAGGTAGGCCAAGATTAGGGCATTGCGCTACTTTCGGTAAATGGCGAAAGAGACCGCTAGGTACTGCGAAATCCATGCTGCGAGCACAAAGATGTGAAAAAGCTCGTGGAAACCAAAGTATTTGGCGTTGCGCCCCGGCAATTTCAAGGCGTAAAAAATCGCCCCGATGGAGTAGAGCAGCCCCCCGATAAGAATAGGAATTAACACCCATAAACCACCCTCGCGATAAAGCTGGGGGGTATAGATGATGGCAACCCATCCGAGTACTAAGTAGTTGGCAACATAGAGCCAACGCGGTGCGCCCACCCAAAAAACGCGGATGGCGACGCCAAATATTGCGCCAATCCAAATCACTGCCAGCAAAATATTTCTATCGCGGTTATCAAGCAGAGCAACGGCAAAAGGGGTGTAGGAACCAGCGATGAGTAGATTGATATTGGCATGATCCCAGCGGCGCCATATCTTCTTCTTCCTAGGCACCCATGGCACGCGGTGATACACGGCCGAAACGCTAAAGAGCATGATTGCCGTGATGGAGTAGAGCGCGACAGCAAACCGCAAGGATTCACGGCTGAGAATAAAGAGAACGAGTGAAGCGATGATGACTACCGGGGTGGCACCGAGGTGAAACCAACCGCGCAGTTTGGGAGGCCGGACTTCGGGATCGGCACTCATAGTAGGAAGCCTAGGGCTTTTATCGGCGATCTACTTACCCACCAGTAATGCAGGGCTAGCTGGGAGGGTGAGCGGTAAATTATGGATTTATTTTACTAAATCACGCTCAGAAGCCTTAAAAAAATGCAAAACACTTGCACATAAGGGGTGCGTATTCGCCCGGTTTGGCGCACAATATTGTCTGTCGGTGGTCGCTGGGGTTCCTCGAGGATTCCAATTGCCATATCCCGAACGTGCAGACCGCCCGGTCTGCATAGATAAGCACTCACGGAGGCTTAATACATGTCAGTAACACTCGACAGCAACCAATGGAACCTCGTTTATAACGTATTTTCATTCGGTTTGATCTCAATGATCGCATGCACGATTTATACCCTCGTATCACAGTCACGCGTACTTCCTAAGTACCGCAATGCTCTCGTAATGTCATCAATGGTTACCTTCATTGCTGGCTACCACTACTGGCGCATCTTCGACTCATTCAGTGAGTCATCAGAAGGAATGATGGTAAACCTAACAGGCGAGCCGGGCTCATTCAACGAGGCATACCGCTACGTTGACTGGCTACTTACTGTTCCACTACTTCTAGTTGAAGTTATCGCTGTATTGGCACTTGCTAAGGAGCTTTCACGCTCACTTATCACTCGCCTTGTCCCAGCATCAGCTGCGATGATCGCACTTGGTTACCCAGGTGAAATTTCATCAGACCAGAACACACAGGTTCTATACGGTGTTCTTTCAACAATCCCATTCATCTACATCCTCTACGTACTATTCGTAGAGCTTGGTAAGTCACTCGATCGCCAGCCAGCTGGCGTTGCAGAGACAGTCGGACGTCTACGTCTGCTTCTCATCGCAACATGGGGTGTTTACCCAATCGCGTACATCTTCAACATCGTTGGTGATGCTTCAGCATCATCATTCGTTACCGTTCAGGTCGGTTACACAATCGCGGATATTCTCGCGAAGTGTGTATTCGGTCTTACAATCTTGAAGATCGCTCGCATGAAGTCACATGCTGAAGGCATGCCAGCAGATCACTAATTACTCATACTAATTAGGGGAGGGCGTCGGGAAACCGGCGCCCTTCTGCTTTCCCAGCACAACCTGCATTACTATCAAGGCATGAATATTGCGAGAGTAAACAATTTTCGAATGGGCGCCTATGCCGCCCTCGCTATTGGCCTCATCAATCTGCGATATCAAACTGGGGCTGATGGCAATCTTCTTAAGAGCTTCGTGCTATTTGGACCAGGGCTGGCACTACTTCTGATTTCATTCACACAGCCCGGCAAAATGTGGTTACAAAGCAAGACCGCCGCAGCGATCGGAATCGTATGCGGCGGCCTGCTTCTTGCTTACAGTTTTTTAATCTAGTTCCTAACCCTTTGTCGCTTTAAACCCAGCTTCAAGGTCAGCCTTGATATCAATAATATTTTCAAGTCCAAGGCTCAGACGTACAAGTCCTGGGGTTACTCCTGCTTCCAACTGCTCTTGCGGTGAGAGCTGAGAGTGTGTGGTTGTTGCAGGATGGATAACAAGTGAGCGCACATCACCAATATTGGCAACATGGCTAAAGAGTTCAAGTGACTCAACGAACTTCTTGCCAGCTTCAATTCCGGCTTTGAGTTCGAATGAAAGTACCGCACCTGATCCTTTTGGTGTGTACTTCTTCGCAAGTGCATGCCATGGTGAGGATGCCAGGCTTGCATAGTGAACTTTCTCAACATCTGGGTGTGCTTCAAGCCATGTTGCAACAGCCTGAGCATTTTCAAGATGGCGTTCCATACGTAGCGAAAGCGTTTCAAGTCCTTGCGCGAGTAACCATGCATTAAATGGTGATACTGCAGCTCCTACATCGCGTAGCAACTGAAGACGTATCTTGAAGATATATGAAAGGTTTGCACCAAATGCGCAACCTACACCGAGTGCTTGCGAGAAGACCAAGCCGTGATAACTCGGATCTGGCTTATTAAAGCCAGGGAAGCGATCTTGATGTTGTGCGTAGTCAAACTTTCCAGCATCAATGATTGCGCCAACAACTGCATTTCCGTGACCAGATAGGAACTTAGTCGCTGAGTGCACCACTACATCTGCACCAAATTCAATTGGCTTAATGAGGTATGGAGTTGCAACCGTATTATCAACAATCAGTGGAACCCCAACTGAGTGAGCGATATCGGCAATCGTCTTAATATCGAGAATTTCATTCTTAGGGTTGGCAATCGTCTCGCCGAAGAATGCCTTGGTATTTGGCTTTACCGCCTTCTTCCATGACTCTGGATTATTTGGATCATCAACGAAAGTTACTTCGATACCAAACTTTGGAAGTGTGTAGTGGAAGAGGTTATATGTTCCGCCATACAAGCTTGGGCTAGAGACGATGTGGTCTCCGGCTTCAGCAACGTTAAGAACTGCAAATGTAGTTGCAGCAGAACCTGATGCGAGTAGCAGTGCTGCTACACCACCTTCAAGTGCGGCAAGTCTTTGCTCCACTGCATCTTGAGTTGGATTCATGATGCGGGTGTAAATATTTCCTAGCTCAGCCAAACCGAAGAGGTTTGCCGCATGTGTTGTATCGCGGAACTGATAGGCCGTAGTTTGATAAAGCGGAAGTGCACGTGCACCTGTTGTTGGATCTGCCGTTTGCCCGGCATGAATCTGCAGAGTTTCAAATGACCAATTGTTAGACATAGTTATCTCCATCGCAGTAGATGTCAGATGATTATTCTGACCAGTTCGTCACCCGGAGCACCCCACCGCGGTGGAGGGTTGCCGTCTACTAAGCCGGGGCTAATACGTAGAACTCGTGAACTGCAAGAATATTAACTCGGAAGAAATCAAATGCAAAGTTGCGAGTATCTGCTCTTTGCAAACCCCTTGCAACTCCTTTGCAGGAGACTTATTTTCTAAAGGAGAGGTCTTTCTTCTTCATCTCTGAGATGAGTATTCGTATTGCATTGGGCCCCAGGCCATCTAAATCCTTAACCAGGTCGAGCGAGACTTTTCTTAGGTCACTTAATTTATAGAGACCTTCATCAATGAGTGCTCGTCGTGCTGGAGCTGCTAACCCGATTTCTCGCCATGGCCCATCGACTTCGGCATAGGCATCGAGATCTGCTTCACCGCGCACATTCTCGTTCTGACTTGCAGCTCGAGCCGCTTTTCTTGCAGCGGCCGCGCGCATGGCTTCGCCGCGTAACTTTTTGATTTTTGCTGGCGATTGTTTAGCCATGGCTAATCCTGATACTCCTGATAGATCTGGTGCGGGAGGCGGGACTTGAACCCGCACGCCGAAGCACAAGTTCCTAAGACTTGCGTGTCTGCCATTTCACCACTCCCGCGTATCGCAAAGATTTCTCATCGCGATATGGGAGAAGGTTACGGGCAACTGGCCCTTGTCTCCAAATAACGACGAGCCTAAGCGTGCAACCGGTAACCTTGCACAATGTCGCGCAATGAAAATACTTCAGCAGCCTCACTTGCCGACCAACTTGCCCTCGATATCCAGGCGGTCATAGCCGCATCATTTTCCCGAGGAGAAATCTCCGGCGAGGTTCCGGCTGTCATCACACTGGAGCGCCCAAAGAATCGTGATCACGGTGATTACGCCACATCAATAGCGCTGCAGTTAGCAAAGGCAGCCGGCAAGAACCCGCGTGAGATTGCCACAATTTTGCAGGCAGCGATCGCATCGATTGCAGGTGTAGTCAAAGTTGATATCGCCGGACCTGGCTTCATCAATATCACTCTTGACCGCGCAAGCCAGGCTGAACTGGTTCGCACAATTCTTACTGCGGGGAGCAAGTACGGCCGCGGCTCTGCCCTGCAGGGTGTGAAAATTAACCTTGAGTTTATTAGCGCCAACCCAACCGGGCCACTGCACCTAGGTCACACCAGATGGGCAGCAGTCGGTGATGCACTAGGTCGAGTATTAAGTGCGGCCGGGGCAGATGTCACGCGCGAGTTTTATATCAATGACCGCGGACGCCAGATGGATTTATTTGGCCAATCTGTGCAAGCCGCAGCCCAAGGAAATCCGATTCCAGAAGATGGATATCAGGGGCAATACATTGGAGATCTGGCGAAGGAAATTGTTGCTGTCAATCCTGGCATAACTTCATCAGAAGAGTTTCGGGAAGCTGCTTATCAGGTGCAGTTAGCCCAACAACAGCGAGTCTTAGAAACTTTTCACACTTCATTTGATGTGTGGTTCTCAGAGCGTTCATTACACGAATCTGGCGCCGTTGAACATGGCGTTGATAAATTGCGCTCGCAAGGACATGTCTTTGAAGTAGATGGCGCAGTGTGGCTTCGCACGACAGATTTTGGCGATGATAAAGACCGCGTCATTATTAAGGCAGATGGTGAGCTCACATACTTTGCATCTGATACTGCTTATTACATCAACAAGCGAGAACGCGGATTTGATATCTGTATTTATATGCTGGGCGCAGATCATCATGGATATATCCAACGCCTCAAAGCAACGGCTGCCTGTGCTGGTGATAACCCCGAATACAACATTGATGTCCTTATTGGGCAGCTGGTAAAAATCATGGAAGGCGGGCAAGAGGTAAAGCTTTCTAAGCGCGCCGGCACCATCATCACGCTGGAAGAGCTTGTGGAGAAAGTGGGCGTTGATGCAGCGCGCTACACACTCATTCGTTATCCGGTAGATACGCCAATGGTGATGGATATCGATGTGCTGCGCCGAAACACTAATGAGAATCCTGTTTATTACGTGCAGTACGCACATGCGCGCATCGCTGGGGTATTGCGCAATACCGCCGAACTTGGCATTAAATCTGACCTTGCCTCCTTTGACCCATCACAACTCACACACGATCGCGAAAATGCGCTTCTTGGCGCCCTCTCAGATTTCCCACGCATCGTTGCTAGCGCTGCAGAATTCCGTGAGCCACATCGGGTTGCACGTTATCTCGAAGAGTTAGCCGGCGTTTATCACGGCTTCTATGCCGATTGCCGCGTGCTTCCGCTGGGCGATGAAGCAATCGCACCTATTCATTCTGCGCGAGCAGCGCTTTGTGCTGCGACAATGCAGGTACTTGCTAATGGTCTTGATCTCCTAGGTGTATCAGCACCGGAAAGGATGTAAGCAATGAGTATGAATATGTGGTCACAGAACGCATCCCTATCTGGTGGAACACTGACTCTTGCTGGAATTTCAGCGGCGCAATTAGCAAAAGAATTCGGCACACCAACATTCTTCCTCGATGAAGGTGCGTATCGTGCCCGCGCACTTGCCTGGCATAAGGGCCTGCAAAGTGAATTTGGGCCACAGGCCGGAACCATCTACTACGCAGCAAAGTCCTTTATCTGTACCGCTGTTGCGCAATGGATCAGTGAAATCGGAATTGGTATCGATGTCTGCACTGGCGGGGAACTCGCAGTTGCCCTCGCTGGCGGAATCAATCCAGCAAAGATCGAAGTACATGGCAACAATAAATCTGTTGCGGAAATCGACCGCGCAGTTTCTATTGGAGTTAAGACAATTGTGATGGATTCACTCTTTGAAATTGAGCGCGTGGCAGCGGCTGCCCGCAAGCACGGCGTGCGCCAAGGGGTCATGCTTCGGCTAACACCTGGGATCGAAGCCCACACTCACGAAAAGATTTCTACCGCTCATGAAGATGTGAAATTTGGTTTCTCGATTGCATCAGGGGCGGCGTGGCAGGCAGTGCAAGCTGTCGCAGAACATCCAGAGCTAGAGCTGCGTGGCGTGCATTGCCATATCGGTTCACAGATATTTGGAGTAGAGGCGCACGAGATTGCAACAGATCGACTTCTTGCCTTCATGGGTAAGTATCGCGACTCATATGGCGCACAACTCCCCGAACTTGATTTAGGCGGTGGATTCGGAATCGCTTATATAGATGGTGAAGTAACGGTTGAACCTGCTGATGTATTGCCCGCGATTGGCGCTGCAGTGCGAGTGGCATGTGCCAAGTACTCACTTGATATTCCCGTGATATCACTAGAACCGGGTCGAAATATTGTGGGCCCAACAATGTTTACACTCTATGAAGTTGGCACTGTCAAAGATGTTGAACTAGAGGGTGGCACAGTACGTAAATATGTTTCAGTTGATGGTGGCATGAGTGAAAACGCACGCACCGCACTTTACGATGCCGAATACACCGCCGTTATTGCTCAACGTGCATCAGCTGCGCCACATGTCTTATCGCGACTTGTCGGAAAGCATTGCGAAACTGGCGACATCATTATTGCCAATATCCAACTTCCTTCAGATATTGCCCCAGGAGATCTCATTGCCACCCCGGCAACAGGTGCTTATGGCCGCAGCATGGCGAGTAATTACAATCATGTGCCTAGACCACCAGTTGTTGCTGTAAAAGATGGAAAAGCACGCGTAATTGTTCGTCGAGAAAATGAGGCAGATCTGCTTGCTCTCGATGTGAAAGAATAGGCAGATGAGCCCAGCAGATAAACCCGTTCGCGTCGGCATGCTCGGCTGCGGTGTTGTGGGCAGCCAAGTAGCGCGTCTTCTCCTGGAAGATACTGCCGAACTCTCAACTCGTGCTGGGGTAAAGATTGAACTTACTCGTATCGCGGTGCGCACACTTAAGCCATATCCAGGTTTAGATCCAGCGCTATTTACCACCGATCCACTTTCTATTGTCAATGATCCTGATATTGATCTTATTGTGGAAGTCATGGGCGGCATTGAGCCTGCGCGCGAACTTACAATGATTGCAATCGATAACCGCAAATCAATTGTGACAGCCAATAAAGCACTTCTTGCCAGCCATGGCGCAGACCTCTTTACCGCCGCCTATGCCAAGGGTGAAGATATTTACTACGAGGCATCGGTGGCTGGTGCGATTCCAATTATTCGTCCACTGCGCGATTCCTTAGCTGGCGACTTTGTTACACGGCTGATGGGAATTGTTAACGGCACAACAAATTACATTCTTACAAAGATGCATGAAGATAATCGCGAATTTGCCGATGCCCTAAAAGAGGCACAGGCACTTGGTTATGCCGAAGCAGATCCCACTGCAGATATTGAGGGATTCGATGCTGCTGCAAAGGCGGCAATTTTATCTGGACTTGCTTTCCACACTCGTGTCACAGTCGATGATGTTTATCGCGAGGGCATTTCACATATCACTCTGGAAGATGTCTCGATTGCAAAATCAATGAATCACGTCATTAAGTTACTGGCCATTGCAGAGCTCACACCCGCAGATGAAATCTCCGTGCGTGTTCACCCTGTCATGATTGATAAGAGCCACCCGCTTGCATCGGTGCGCGATGCCTTTAACGCAGTCTTTATTGAGGCAGAATCTGCTGGACCTCTCATGTTCTATGGTCGCGGTGCAGGTGGACAGCCAACAGCATCGGCAATCCTGGGAGATATCGTTGCTGTGTCGCGCCATATCGCGCTGAATTCAATTGGGCAACGCGAAACTGATTATGCAGATCGCAATATTGCTCCGATTGAAACAACTAAGACAAAGTTCCTCATTCGCCTAGAAGTTGCCGATAAACCAGGTGTTCTGGCTGCAATCGCAAAGGTCTTTGCCGACCAAGGGGTATCGATTCAAACTGTCGATCAAAATGGCCGCAACGATGATGCTGAACTCATCGTTGTTACTCACAGAGCAACCGAAGGCGAACTCAAAGCAACTGTTGAAGCCTTAAAGAAGATGCCAATGGTGACAAAGATTTCTAGCGTGATTCGGGTAGAGGGAGCGATCTCCTAATGGGAATCTTTTCTAAGAAATCTGGCGCCCACCAGTGGCGCGGAGTGATTGAGGAATATCGCCATCGCCTACCAGTTTCTGCCAAGACTCCGGTCATCACTCTTCGCGAAGGTGGAACACCACTTATCTATGCCTGCGTGCTCTCGGAAATGCTTGGCAATAACGTCTGGGTAAAGTTTGAAGGCATTAATCCAACTGGTTCATTTAAAGATCGCGGAATGACAATGGCGATATCGAAAGCTGCTGAAGAGGGTGCCAAAGCTGTTATTTGTGCATCAACTGGAAATACATCTGCCGCAGCCGCTGCCTACGCCGTCAAAGCTGGAATGGTTCCGGTAGTTCTAATCCCGGAAGGCAAGATTGCACTCGGAAAACTGGCACAAGCTGTTGTGCATGGTGCGAAGTTGTTACAAGTCGATGGAAACTTTGATGATTGCTTGGTTTTAGCGCGCGATCTCTCCGAGCACTATCCAGTATCACTAGTGAACTCCGTTAATCCCTATCGCATCGCAGGACAGAAGACTGCTGCCTTTGAAGTAGTCGATATGTTGGGCGATGCTCCAGATATTCACACAATGCCGGTAGGTAATGCTGGAAATATCACGGCATATTGGAAGGGCTATAACGAATATCGCAATGACAAGATTTCATCGAGATTGCCAGAGATGTGGGGATTCCAAGCTGCAGGGGCGGCGCCGCTTGTGACCGGAACTCCGGTAGCAAAGCCGGAAACAATTGCCACTGCAATCAGAATTGGTAACCCTGCTTCATGGGATCAAGCAATCGCTGCCCGTGATGAATCAGGTGGGCTTATTGACTCAGTAACAGATGAAGAAATTCTTGCTGCCTATCACTTGCTAGCAGCGCGCGAAGGAATCTTCTGTGAGCCATCTTCGGCAGCTGGCCTTGCTGGACTTATTAAGTATAAGAACGCAGGAAAGCTGCCGAAAGATAAAACAATTGTTATTACCTGCACAGGTAATGGTCTTAAAGATATTCCGTGGGCCCTTGAGGGCGCATCAGATCCGGTAGTAGTTCCGGTAAACGCTGATGCTGCCGCAAAAGCACTCGGGTTGGTAAAGAAGTAACTCATGGCTAAACCAACTTTTAAAGCGAATCCGATTCAGGTACAGGTTCCGGCAACTTCTGCCAACGTGGGTCCGGGATTTGATTCCATAGCCTTAGCCTTTGCTATACACGATCGTTATGTCGCCCAAGTTCTTGATGAACCAGGCCTTGATATTGATGTCACTGGCGAAGGCGCTGACGACGTTCCGCGCACAGATAAGAACTTACTTGTGAAAGCAATCTATAAAGGTTTTGATTTCTTAGGTGGAAGACCAAAAGGCGTTGCAGTTCGTGCACTGAATGTCATTCCTCATGGTCGCGGACTTGGTTCCTCAGCATCTGCAATTATCGGTGGGCTTGTTTTAGCAAGAGCGCTCGTGCTCACTGGCACAGATAAAATGAGCGATGAGGCACTTCTTAACCTTGCAAGCGAGATGGAAGGCCATCCGGATAATGTGGCAGCCGCTCTCTATGGTGGCGCAACTGTTGCCTGGAAAGACGTTGTGAATGGAAAAGAAGTAGCGCACGCAATTCAGATACCGGTAGATCTTCGTATTCGTGCCATGGCATTTATCCCTAGTACAACTCTTGCCACTAAGAAAGCCCGCACACTCTTGCCCTCATCAATTCCATTTGCGGATGCCCAACGCAACAGCACCAATACAGCGCTACTCATGCACGCGCTGACTATTCGTCCAGATCTATTGTTTTCAGCTACAGCGGATTTCTTGCATCAGTCATATCGAAGTGATGCCATGCCAGCCTCATTTGCACTGATGTCAAAGTTACGTGCTGCCGGAGTTGCAGCCTTTATCTCTGGCGCGGGTCCTACTGTCATGGCTTTACATACTGGCGACCAGGAAGAGAGTGAACAGCTGCGCCGTGCTGGAGGCGCTTCATATGAAGGTAAATCTCTGGAAATTGCTCCTCGTGGAGCCAGCCTGCTATAGTTTTGCCATCAGTTCGACCCGGTAAGTAAGGGCAGAGTAAGAATTGATAAATCCAAGAAGCTAAAGAAATTAACCCTGGGTTTCACTTATATAGGTAAGCCCCAAACTGAAAAGAAATACATGACAACAACAGAACCAATTCGTTCCAGCAGTCCAGAGCTCTCAGCGATGACCCTTCCTAAATTAAAGGAAGTTGCGTCTCAACTCGGTATTGATAATGCTGCGAAGCTAAAAAAGGATGCACTTGTAACAGCAATCGCAGATCTCCAGGCATCAAACCGCGAGGCAGCTAAGGCTGAGCGCGAGGCACGCCGGGAAGCTCGCAATGCTAAGAAGGGCAACCGCGAGAATAAGAATTCTGATAATTCAAATAACTCAGGTGATGATGACGATAACGATGAAGATTCATCAGATAACAGCGCACCTCAGGACCGTAATTCAGGTGAGCGCGAAGACCGTGGTGGCCGCAACCGTGGACGCGACCGCAATCGTGGACGCGACCGCAATCGTGACCGTGGAAACCGGGAAGAGCGCGAACCAGTAATTGGTGAAGATGATGTTTTGGTTCCAGTAGGCGGACTCGTCGACATTATGGATAACTACTCATTTATCCGTACCGGTGGATACCTGCCAGGGCCAAATGATGTTTATGTTTCACAGGGACAAGTACGTAAGTACGGTCTTCGTAAAGGTGATGTTGTCACCGGACAGGTTCGCCAAGCACGCGAAGGTGAAACTCGTCAGAAGTACAACCCACTGATCACTCTTGAAACAATCAATGGTGCACCATATGAAGAAGCTCGCAACCGAGTTGAATTCGGCAAGCTTGTTCCGCTCTACCCACAAGAGCGTCTTCGCCTTGAGACAGAGCCAAATATTCTTACAACTCGCGTTATTGACTTGATCGCTCCGATTGGAAAAGGTCAACGCGGACTTATTGTTTCTCCTCCTAAAGCGGGCAAGACCATGGTCTTGCAGGCAATTGCCAACGCGATTACAACAAACAACCCTGAGTGTCACCTCATGGTTGTGCTCGTTGATGAACGCCCAGAAGAAGTTACCGATATGCAGCGCAGCGTGAAGGGTGAAGTTATTGCTTCAACTTTTGATCGTCCAGCTGATGACCACACAACAATTGCCGAGCTTTCAATCGAGCGTGCGAAGCGTCTTGTTGAAATGGGTCACGATGTCATAGTACTTCTTGACTCAATCACACGTCTTGGTCGCGCCTATAACATCGCAGCTCCAGCATCTGGTCGAATTCTTTCTGGTGGTGTTGATTCAGCAGCACTCTATCCACCAAAGAAGTTCTTTGGTGCCGCTCGTAATATTGAAGATGGCGGATCATTAACCATCCTGGCAACAGCTCTGGTTGATACCGGATCTCGTATGGATGAAGTGATCTTCGAAGAGTTCAAGGGAACCGGAAACATGGAACTCATCCTTGATCGCAGAATGGCCGATAAGCGCATCTTCCCGGCAGTTAACGTTGTTGCATCAGGTACACGTAAGGAAGAAATCCTTATGGGAACTGAAGAGCTCAACATTGTCTGGAAACTACGTCGTGTTCTGCATGCACTAGAACCACAGGCAGCACTGGAACTCTTGCTCGAGAAGATGAAGGGCACAAAGTCCAACGTTGAATTCTTGATGCAGATCCAAAAGACAACGTCAGGACCGGACGACAGTAAGTAAGCTCACTTTCCCGCGTGGATTTTGTGGATTACTGCTTTTAAGAGAAGATTGTCCCCTATTGCCACCCCATGGCGATGAACTGGTTCACCGTTAATCACGGACCCAGCCATAGAAAAGGAAAAGAAGATGAAGAAAGATATTCACCCAGAATATAAAGAGACCCAAGTAACCTGTGGTTGCGGTGAAAAGTTTGTCACCCGCTCAACAGTTGCAAGTGGATCTATCTACGTTGAAGTTTGCTCAGTCTGCCACCCGTTCTACACAGGTAAGCAGCGCATTCTCGATACTGGTGGACGCGTCGCTAAGTTCGAAGAGCGTTTCGGTAAAAAAGCAGCTAACTAGCTTTCCAAAGAGACCGCATCGCAGCCGAAAGGTTGCGGCGCGGTCTTTTTATTTCTCCAAAGAATCACAAAAGTTATTGAGAATTACGAGAGAGAAGGGATGAGGTCATATGGCTAACGATCGTTTTGCATCAGCACATGAGATGGTGCGTGAATATCAAGAACTTGAAACAAAGATGGCCGACCCATCCATCCATGAAGATCAAGGTAACGCCCGTAAATTAGGTCGTCGCTATGCCCAACTTGGTCCAGTCGTTGCCGGATTTAACGCCTGGAAATCTGCCGCAGATGATTTAGAGGCAGCGAAAGAGATGGCTGAAGATGATGCATCGTTCGCCTCTGAAATTCCGGCGATGCAGGAAACTGTTGAGGCGGCGGCGCAAAAGTTAGAAGAGTTGTTATTGCCGCGTGATCCCAATGATGACCGCGATGTCATTATTGAAGTCAAAGCTGGTGCAGGCGGAGATGAGTCCGCCCTCTTTGCTGGCGATTTAGTACGTATGTATCAGCGCTATGCCGAAAAGCGTGGTTGGAAAATTGAAATTCTTGATATGAACGAATCAGAACTCGGTGGTTATAAAGATATTTCGATGGCGGTGAAATCAAAGGGAACACCAGAGCCTGGAACAACACCGTATGCACGACTTAAATTTGAGGGCGGTGTACATCGCGTGCAACGCGTGCCAGAGACTGAGAGCCAAGGACGTATCCACACTTCGGCTGCCGGTGTACTTGTCTTGCCAGAAGCAGAAGAAGTTGATGTTGAGCTCAATATGAATGATGTGCGCGTAGATGTCTATCGCTCATCTGGTCCGGGCGGACAGTCGGTAAACACCACTGACTCTGCGGTGCGACTTACTCACGTTCCCACAGGCATTGTGGTTTCGTGTCAGAACGAGAAATCTCAACTCCAGAATAAAGAATCCGCCCTTCGCATCTTGCGTGCTCGCCTTTTGGCCGATGCACAAGAGAAAGCTGAGGCGGCTGCAATGGCCGAGCGCAAAAGCCAGGTGCGCACAGTCGATCGTTCTGAGCGAATTCGCACATATAACTACCCAGAGAACCGCCTGAGTGATCACCGCGTGAATTACAAAGCCAATAATTTAGATGCTGTCCTTAACGGTGAGCTAGATGAGGTTGTGCAAGCACTCCTCGATGCTGACAGAGCAGCAAAGCTCTCCGCTACTAACTAAAGATAAAGCCTGGCGAAAACTATGGAACTTACCTTCAAAGAATTCTTACGAGGCGGTAAGGAGCAGTTATCAGCTGCAGGCTTTCCAGAGGTCGAAGCCGAACATCTACTTGCACACACACTTGGTTTAACTCGCATAGATTTACATAACCAGCTCACAGTTGAAAATGCACTGACTGCAATTGGAGATATTTCAATTGTGGAAGAGACCTTCTGGAAGCTACTTGATCGCAGATGTGCCAACGAACCTCTGCAATATCTCACCGGTGTTGCTTACTTTAGACATCTAGAGATCAAAGTCGGTCCTGGCGTTCTAGTGCCACGGCCCGAGAGTGAATTGCTTGTCGAATCAGTTCTTACCCATATTGAAAAGCTAAGTGGCGCTGTCAGCGTTGTTGATCTCGGTGCGGGTTCTGGCGCCCTTGCGCTAGCGATTGCCACAGAAGCGCCCAATACTCATGTGATTGCAGTAGAAAAGAGCGCTGAAGCAATTTACTGGCTGAAAGAGAACATCTCTTTTATTGATGAAAAAGTGCGCATAGTTGAATCAGATGTTTCGACCGCCCTCGATGGCGTGAAATGCGATGTGGTCATTGCAAATCCGCCATATATTGCTGATGGACAAGAGTTGCCAGCTGATGTGCGCGAGCACGAACCTGCAATCGCCCTCTTTGGTGGGGCAGATGGAATGAAAGCGCCAAGGCTTTTTATCGCAGCTAGCGCGCGGCTGCTTAAGCCTGGAGGATTCCTTGCAATTGAACATCATGAATCACAGGGTGATGAAATTGCTGCTGTACTGAATATTGATTTCGAAGGTATTCTTCTGCATCAAGATTTAACTGGACGTCCGCGTTTTACCACCGCGGTGAGGAGATAACGATGGCTCCTCGGGTCGACCTTAAAAAAGGTGAAGCAAAGAACCATGTGGCAAAGGCTCTTAAATCTATTCGCGATGGTTACGTCATCGTGGTGCCAGCCGAGCATGGCTACATTTATCTAGCGGATGCCTTCTCTCATTTTGCAGTGCGTGCGATGCATGTCTTGCGTGGTGATGAGCTAGGAATATCCGCCCAAGTTCTCTGTCATTCAGCCCAGACGGTGCAAGGCATTACGCGAGATGTGCCGGGCGATGCACAGAAATTGATGGATGAATTCTGGCCGGGCTTACTCTCACTTAATCTGGCACCTAACCGAGGACTTAATTGGGATCTTGGTGATGACAACTCACTTGATTTAATTAGCATCAGAGTTCCAAAATCACGTTTCCTGCGCGCTCTGCTTAAAGAGTCAGGTCCACTTGCCGCAGCTAGTGCTTCACCGGCAGGAGATGCACCGATGCTCGCAGTTGATCGCAGTGCAATCAAGAGCTGGGATGTTGCAACCGTATTTGATAACGGGGTGCTGAAATCAGGCCAGCCCACAACTGTGATTGAACAGAGAAATGGCGGACTTCACATCCTGCGCGAAGGCGCTATTTCGGCTGCCCAAGTGAGAAAAATCGCCCCGAGCGTTTCTGAATAGTCACTACCTACCAAGAACTATTAGGCTGACACCCATGTCCGAAACCTTCTATGGCCCAGATTTCACACTTCTTTCCAAGCAAGACCCTGATATTGCTGCGGTGTTGCTCTCGGAACTCAAGCGTCAACAGACCAATCTGCAACTGATTGCCTCCGAGAACTTCACATCACGCGCGGTACTCGCAGCCCTCGGTTCAACGCTATCGAATAAATATGCGGAAGGTTATCCGGGCAAGCGTTACTACGGTGGGTGTGAAGAAGTTGATAAGGCCGAGAATATTGCGATCGAGCGCGCACGGTCTCTCTTTGGTGCAGAGCATGCAAATGTGCAACCCCATTCAGGTGCGAGTGCAAATATCGCGGTCTATCAAGCATTTACTAAGCCAGGAGATACCGTCCTTGCGATGTCACTTCCACATGGTGGCCACCTGACCCACGGATCCAAAGTTAACTTTTCCGGTAAATGGTTCAACATCGTTTCTTACGGTGTGCGCCAAGACAATGAACTTATTGATTACGACGAGCTGCGCGACTTAGCTATTGCCAATAAGCCGAAGATGATTTGTTCAGGTGCAACGGCTTACCCATCGTTGATTGACTTTGAGAAAGTACGCGCAATCTGCGATGAAGTCGGTGCGATCATGTGGGTAGATGCTGCTCACTTCATTGGACTCGTTGCCGGTAAAGCGATTCCTTCACCTGTGCCATATGCAGATGTAGTTTCATTTACTACTCACAAAGTACTGCGCGGCCCACGCGGTGGAATGATTTTATCCAAGGCAGAGCACGCAGCAGCAATTGATAAGGCAGTCTTTCCTGGCATGCAGGGTGGTCCGATCATGTCGGCAGTTGCAGGCAAAGCGATCGCACTTGCAGAGTGTGCAACTCCGGCCTATCAAAAGTATGCAAAAGATGTCATCGTCAACGCCCAGTCATTGGCCAAAGCCCTTGAGGCAGAAGGCATGCGCGCCGTTTCTGGTGGAACCCAGACCCACTTGGCGCTCATTGATATTCGCTCCACCGGAGTTAATGGAAAAGTAGCTGACGAGCGTTGTGGTGCGGCTGGCATTGTTCTTAATAAGAACTCAATTCCTTATGATCCAGAAGCACCATCTGTTACTTCGGGTATTCGTGTGGGAACCCCAGCAACTACAACGCAGGGAATGGGAACAGGGGAGATGAAGACAATCGCATCTCTGATTGCTCGCGCCATTAAGACAGATGATGCATCGGCACATGCTGCGATTAAATCTGAAGTCCACGCTCTTACCGCACGCTTTCCTATCTACGAGGCGTAAGTAACCCACTGCAATGCGTGAGTACTTAGTAACCCTGCTCTTAGCGGCAGCGCTGTGCTATGTAATCACTCCATTTGTGCGCACCTTGGCGATTAAGGTTGGCGCCGTTGCTCATATTCGTACTCGCGATATTCACACAACTCCAACTCCACGTTGGGGCGGCCTTGCGATGTGGATAGCCATGGCACTCACCTTTGCCATAGTCAATCATTTATCACTTGTTGGAAAATCTTTCGGTCGTGAAACAGTTGGAATATTCCTGGCCGCCACGCTATTGGTTGCAATTGGATTAGTTGATGATCGCTTTGAACTCGATGCCCTCACCAAATTAGCAGGCCAAGCACTTGCTGCAGGAATATTGCTCCTCTTCGGTATTCAAGTTTTGTGGTTACCAATTAATGGTGTTATCACTTTGCCACCCAGCATTGGTCAATTAGTGACTGTCTTGATAGTCCTGGTAACAATTAATGCAGTCAACTTTATTGATGGGCTAGATGGTTTGGCGGCTGGCATCGTGGCAATTTCAGGGGCCGCTTTCTTTGCCTTTGCCTACCTGCTCGCCGTTGTCTATGGCTTTAATCGCGCAGGTGCACCATCTCTGATTACCGCAGTGATTATTGGTGTCTGTATTGGATTTCTGCCACATAATGCTCATCCAGCCAAGATTTTTATGGGCGATTCCGGCTCGATGTTCCTTGGCTTATTACTTGCCGCCTCTGCAATCACATTAACCGGACAGATTGATCCCAATGCAATCTCTGCCGAGAAGTTAGGGCCCACACTGCTTCCACTCGCTCTTCCCTTTGCAGTCCTTGCTATTCCACTTATTGACCTATTTTCGGCCATCATCCGCAGATTACGTGCGGGTCAATCTCCATTTAGTTCAGATAAAGAGCATATTCATCACCGATTATTGCGTGCTGGAAATTCACATTTGCGCACTGCGCTGATTATGTATGTGTGGACCGCGACTATTGCACTTCCTGTTGTGGTTTCAGCATTTGAACCGCTCTGGGTCTCAGCACTCGTTGCTGGCATCATGCTGGCATTTGCGATTTACTTCACAAGAAGCGGAGGGCGTAAATATGAGCAAGCAAAAAAGTAATGAAGCGCAGCTACTGCGAGGCGCGCTCGTTCCAACGTTGCTTGTTGGTCTGATTGCAATTGTGGTCTTCACCATTATTCAAGGGCTTTCTGGATTTTACGGAGCACTCCTTGCGCAAGCAGTCGTGCTGATTTATTTCTTAGTGCATATCTTCGTTTCCAAAATTTCACGCAATCTTGATCCCATGAGCACCATGGCACTGGCGATGTTCTCCTACTTTGCTAAGTTCTTACTTCTCGGAGCTTTTTTATGGGCGCTGACTACCTATACCGATCGTTCCAGTATCGACCGAACCAGCTTTGGCGTCACTGCCATCGCCTTGACCTTCGCCTGGCTAGGCGGAGAAATCGCGAGTTATTTGAAGTTGAAAACTCATCTACCATTACCCCATGACCAACGAACCAGCTAACCGCCGCGATGAGAACGCCCTATGGTCGATCTTCGGCTATCTCATATCAGGGCTTCTTTTCTGGGGGGGAGCTGGCTGGGCGGCAGACCATTTTCTTGAGACCACTTACCTGACCCTTGTGGGTCTTCTGGTGGGAGCCGGAGGGGCGCTTTACCTCATCTGGCTGCGATTCGGCCGCGAGTAAGTGAGCCGAAGCATATAAATCCCCAGGATTTGGATTTCACAGGGAGCCGGTTTTGCCCATAAGGTAAGCCTGCTTTACCGCTTCCCCAGCGACTGATTTACAACCCTTTTAGAGTTTCAAGGAGTGTGTGTGCGCGCGTTTGTTAACTTATACGCAGCTGGTGATGGATTCGTCCCACCAAGCACTAACGACTTCAACCTTCCTCCACTTACTGAATCAATTCCTTGGCTGACTAAGCCCGTTCTACTTGTTTTTCTCTCCGTAATTCTCGTTTCAGTTTTCTTCATTCTCTCTGCCCGCAAAGCGGCAGTAGTTCCATCAAAGCTGCAATTTGCTGGTGAAAGCATCTACGCCTTTGTGCGCAATGATCTTGCTCGCGATGTTATCGGCCATGAATTCATGCGCTTTGTGCCATACCTATTCACACTCTTTACCTTTGTACTCACCAACAACATCTTTGGAATCGTTCCATTCTTGCAATTCCCAGCAATGTCTCACGTTGCCTTCCCATACGTGCTTGCAATCTTCTCATTCGGAGTCTTTCACTACGTTGGAATTCGCAAAAAGGGTCTGGGCGCATACCTGAAAGAGATTGCCTTTATGCCAGGTGTTCCTAAGCCGGTTTACATCTTGCTGACACCGATTGAAATTGCCACATTCTTTCTCGTGCGTCCATTGACGCTCTCACTTCGTCTCTTTGCAAATATGTTCGCGGGCCACTTGCTCTTGCTCGTATTCATTATGGGTGGTGACTACATGTTGCATGATTCACATCTGATCATGAAGTTATTTAGCCCATTCTCATTTGCATTTGGTATTGCCCTTACATTCTTCGAATTTATGGTGCAATGCCTTCAGGCATATATCTTCACCCTGCTTACAGCTCTCTACATCGCCGGCGCCCTTGCCGACGAGCACTAAACGCACCACCTAATGAATAACCAAACGAAAGGTAAGAAAAAATGACAGGCACACTCAACCTGGTCGGTTTTGGCCTATCAGCAATTGGTCCAGCAATTGCAACAGGAATGATCTTCGCTGCTTATATCAACGGCGTAGCTCGTCAGCCAGAAGCACGTAGCGTTCTCCAGCCAATCGCGTTCCTCGGATTCGCACTTGCTGAAGCACTCGCACTCTTCGGTCTCGTACTCGCATTCGTTCTCTAATAACTAAGAAGGATTAGGAAGACTAATGCGCTCAATTAATTTGCTTGCCGGGGGAGAACCACTCAACCCATTAATTCCGCACACTGCTGAATTAATCGTTGGTGCAATTGCCTTCACCCTGCTATTCCTAGTGCTTCGCAAGGCGGTAGTGCCAAAGTTTGAAAAGGCATTTACTGACCGCACCGAAGCAATTCAAGGCGGTTTAGAGCGAGCCGAAAAAGCGCAGGAAGAAGCACAGCGCGCTCTCGTTCAATACAACGAACAACTTTCATCTGCTCAAGGTGAAGCATCACGACTTCGGGAAGAGGCGCGCGTTCAAGGCGCAGCGATTATCGAAGAGCTTCGCACAAAGGCGCAAGAGGAAGCGGCTCGCATCACAGCAGCAGCACATGCATCTATTGAGGCAGAACGTCAGCAAGCAGTGACATCACTTCGTAATGAAGTGGGCGCACTTGCCGTCGAGCTCGCATCAAAGATTGTCGGGGAAGCGCTAGATGACCAGGCCCGTCAATCACGGATCGTGGATCGCTTTATCGAAGACCTCGAGAAGAGTAAGTAAGGAAAAATGAGAATTCACCTCGGAGGAAGTAGCCGTCAATCACTCGTGGTTGCACGCGCCGCACTTGATGCTGCCGTTAAAGGCGCAAGTGCTGCCACTTCATCTGAGCTCTCTTCTCAACTTTTCTTTGCTGCCGACGTTCTGGCTAAAAACACTTCAATTCGCCGTGCCTTTGCAGACCCTGCTCGCGATGCCGCCTCAAAGGGTGCACTCGTGAAGGATCTCTTTGCAAAATCACTCTCAGCGCCAGCGCTAGAAATACTCACAGATGTATCAACACTTCGTTGGTCAGCTGCAGGAGACCTAGTGCATGTACTTGAGCAGCTGGCGATTGAAGCAGAAGCATCAGCTGCAAATGTAAGCAATGAACTCGATCGCGTTGAAGATGAGCTCTTTGAGACATCTGAACTCGTGGTCGATAACTTCGAGCTGCGCAAGGCGCTAGTAGGGGCTGGAACAGTGCAAGCTAAGTCAGCTCTTGTCACTGAAATACTTGGCAAGAAAGCATCAGCATCAACTGTGAAGTTAGCAGTTGCGCTGGTATCAAGTCTTCGCGGTCGCAGTATTGAAGCAGCATTTGCTGACTATCTCTTTGGCCTGGCAAATCGTCGCAATCGTTTGATTGCAGTGATTCGGGTAGCAACACAGATAACAGAAGCACAGAAATCACGCCTGGCAACGGCGATTGAAAAGCAGGTTGGGCAACCAATCCGCGTCAACATTGAGGTAGAGCCATCAATTCTTGGTGGAGTCTCAGTGAAGTTTGCAGATGAACTTGTAGATGGAAGCGTTTCACATCGACTTGCAAGTGCCGGACGTGCACTTGCTGGAAATAAATAGGAATAAAGGGGAAACTCATGGCAGAGCTCAAGATCCAACCGAATGAAATTCGGGATGCCTTAGCGAACTTCGTTATGTCATACGATCCAGGCACCGCGGCTCGTGACGAAGTCGGAACAGTAAGCCAGGCAGGCGATGGAATCGCCCGTGTTGAAGGTCTTCCTTCAACAATGGCTAACGAACTACTTCAGTTCGAGAACGGAACGTTAGGTCTGGCACTTAACCTCGACGTGCGCGAAATCGGTGTTGTTATCTTGGGCGATTACGCAGGCATTGAAGAAGGAACCTCTGTACGTCGTACAGGTGAAGTTCTCTCTGTTCCTGTTGGTGATGGATTCCTCGGTCGCGTTGTTGACCCACTCGGCCGTCCAATCGATGGCAAAGGTGAGATCACTCCTGATGCCCGTCGTGCGCTAGAGCTTCAGGCACCATCTGTTGTACAGCGCCAACCTGTTAAGGAGCCAATGGCCACAGGTATTAAGGCAATCGATGCGATGACAGCAATCGGTCGTGGACAGCGTCAGCTCATCATTGGTGACCGTCAGACTGGAAAGACTGCAGTTGCAATCGACACAATTATTAACCAGCGCGAAAACTGGCTGACTGGCGATAAGAAGAAGCAGGTTAAGTGCATCTACGTCGCTATCGGTCAGAAGGGTTCAACGATTGCATCCGTTAAGGGCGCACTCGAAGAAGCTGGCGCGATGGAATACACAACAATCGTGGCATCTCCCGCATCAGATCCAGCAGGCTTCAAGTACCTTGCGCCATATACCGGTTCTGCAATTGGTCAGCACTGGATGTATAAAGGCGAGCACGTTCTGATTGTTTTTGATGATCTTTCAAAGCAAGCTGAGGCTTATCGTTCAGTCTCACTTCTCCTTCGTCGCCCACCAGGCCGCGAAGCTTACCCAGGCGATGTTTTCTACTTACACTCACGTTTGCTAGAACGTTGCGCAAAGCTTTCCGATGAACTCGGTGGCGGCTCAATGACTGGCCTGCCAATCATTGAAACTAAGGGAAATGACGTTTCCGCGTTTATTCCGACAAACGTAATTTCGATTACTGACGGACAGTGCTTCCTTGAAACAGATCTCTTTAACGCAGGTGTACGCCCAGCGATTAACGTAGGTATCTCAGTTTCTCGCGTGGGCGGTTCAGCTCAGACTAAGGCGATGAAGAAGATTGCTGGTCGTCTTCGTCTTGACCTCGCTCAGTTCCGTGAGCTCGAAGCATTCGCTGCTTTCGGTTCAGATCTTGATGCGGCATCAAAGGCTCAGCTTGAGCGCGGTGCACGTATGGTGGAACTGCTTAAGCAGGGTCAGTACTCACCATATTCACTTGAGCGTCAGATTGTTTCAATCTGGGCCGGAACTTCCGGTGCGCTAGATGATGTTGCTGTTGCTGATATCCGTCGCTTTGAAGGCGAACTACTGGACTTCATTGGCCGCGAACGAAAAGAGATCTTTACCGTGATCTCTGAGACTAAGCAGCTCGAAGATGACACTGTCGCCAAGATGGTCTCTGCAGTTGCTGATTTCAAGAAGCAATTTAAGTCATCAGTGGCACCAGCACTGAATGAAGCTGCGGCAAAGGCGCTTGAGGGCGAAGCTGCAGAAGCAATCACAAAGCACGTCCCACCGGCGGTGAAGAAGTAACTCATGGGTGCTCAACTTCGCATATATCGCAGACGGATGCGTTCCGTTAAAGCGACCAAAAAGATTACGAAAGCTATGGAGTTAATCTCGGCTTCTCGTATCGTTAAGGCGCAGCAACGTGTAACAGCATCGACTCCGTATGCAAATGAACTCACACGTGCGGTATCTGCAGTTGCATCATTTTCTTCCACAAATCACCCATTGACGACAGCACACGAAAATCCACGACGAGCAGCGATTTTGATTATCTCGGCTGACCGTGGAATGGCTGGTGCTTATTCAACGAATGCGATTAAGGAAGGCGAAAAACTGGCAGCCCTGCTTCGTGAGCGTGGTTTGCAAGTCTCTAACTTCCTAGTCGGTCGCAAGGCTGTGAATTACTACAAGTTCCGTAACCGCGAGATGGCTGGAACGTGGACCGGATTTTCTGATAACCCAACCTATGAAAACGCTCGTGAAGTAGCGGATGCGCTGCTTGATGCTTTTCTTGCAGACTCGACTGAGACAAATCTTGGTGTGGATGAAATTCACATCATCTTTACCCAGTTCAGATCTATGTTGACCCAGGAAGCAACTGCCAAGCGCATGATTCCATTGGAAGTTGTTGAGTCATCAGAGGCAGTCCCAACAGGATTGCTTCCAATGTATGAATTTGAACCCAATGCCGGAGAAGTTCTTAACGCACTTCTTCCACGCTATATCCAAGCCCGTATCTTTAACGCGATGTTGCAATCGGCAGCCTCTGAACATGCTGCTCGTCGTCGCGCTATGAAATCAGCAACTGACAATGCTGAGGATCTCATCAAGTCACTTACCCGACTTGCGAACGCTGCCCGTCAAGCAGAAATTACCCAAGAAATCAGTGAAATCGTCGGCGGCGCAGATGCGTTGGCCTCAGCTAGTGCAGGGAGCGAATAATGTCAGCAACAGGTAAAGGCCGCGTAGCCCGAGTAATTGGACCGGTGGTGGATATTGAATTCCCCGCAGATTCGATGCCTTCGATCTTTAACGCGCTTCACGTGGAGACCACCATGAGTGGCACTACTCGTACCTTGACCCTCGAAGTAGCGCAGCACATTGGAGATAACCTCGTGCGCGCTATCTCAATGCAACCAACGGATGGAATGGTGCGCGGTGCTGAAGTAACAGACACTGGTTCTGCAATCTCTGTCCCAGTTGGCGATGTCACAAAGGGCCACGTCTTTAACACTCTCGGTGAATCACTTGACGTTCCAACTTCATCACTTGATATCAAGGAGCGTTGGTCAATTCACCGTAACGCACCAGCATTTGATCAGCTCGAGTCAAAGACTGAGATGTTTGAAACAGGTATCAAAGTTATCGACCTTCTCACACCTTATGTAAAGGGTGGAAAGATCGGTCTCTTCGGTGGCGCCGGTGTGGGTAAGACAGTTCTTATCCAGGAAATGATTTATCGCGTAGCGGAAAACTTCGGTGGTGTATCAGTATTCGCTGGTGTTGGTGAGCGTACTCGTGAAGGTAACGACTTGTTCCTAGAAATGACTGAGACGGGCGTTATCAATAAAACAGCCTTGGTCTTCGGTCAGATGGATGAACCACCTGGCACGCGTCTACGTGTTGCACTCTCTGCTCTTACTATGGCTGAGTACTTCCGCGATGTTCAGAAGCAGGACGTTCTGCTCTTCATCGATAACATCTTCCGCTTTACACAGGCAGGCTCTGAAGTATCAACACTTCTTGGCCGTATGCCATCTGCAGTGGGCTATCAGCCAACTTTGGCCGATGAAATGGGTCAGCTCCAGGAGCGAATCACTTCAACACGTGGTCACTCAATTACATCAATGCAGGCAATTTACGTTCCTGCAGATGACATTACTGACCCAGCTCCACACACAACCTTCGCGCACTTAGATGCAACTACCGTGTTGTCTCGTCCGATTTCAGAGCTTGGTATCTACCCAGCTGTGGATCCACTCGATTCATCATCTCGTATTCTTGATCCGCGCTATATCGGTGAGCATCACTTCCGTGTTGCTAACCGCATTAAGCAGATCTTGCAGCGCTATAAGGATCTTCAGGACATCATCGCTATCTTGGGTATCGATGAACTCTCCGAAGATGACCGCGTTCTCGTAGGTCGTGCCCGTCGCATCCAGCGCTTCTTGTCACAGAACACATTCGTGGCCAAGGTCTTTACTGGACTCGATGGCTCATTCGTTCCACTCACAGAGACAATCTCTGCATTCGAAGCACTTGCTGATGGAAAGTACGACCACGTTCCAGAGCAAGCATTCTTCATGTGCGGTGGCCTCGATGATGTTGAGCGCAAAGCTGCTGAACTTGCGAAGAACTAAGTAAGGGAAAAATAATGGCTCTTAACGTCGCACTAGTATCGCCAACACAGAAGGTGTGGTCAGGTGAGGCATCATTTGTCTCTGCTCGCACCACAGAAGGAGACCTTGGAGTTCTTCCAGGTCACTCACCTTTGTTTGGCGTACTAGTCGATGGAGCTGTCAGCATTAAAGGCGTCGATGGAACAACGCAGGAATTCACTGTGAGCGGTGGCTTCTTATCTGTATCAAATGATCGAGTATCGATTCTGACTGAGTCAGTAGGTTAATACGGCTGGCGGTACCCGCCAACTGCTCTGAGGTGGAAATTTACCTCAAATTCATTGATAGGTTCTTGGGCCTCCCTATTGCGTGGAGTACTTTTCTTTCAACCAAATTGGTTCTTCCCAGTTAGGCAACACTATGGACCTACGTGAAATCAACGAAAAGCGTTACGAAATTGCAGCAGGCCAGGCATCGATGGTCATGCTCATTGGGCTTTTTTCCAATCTAGGCATTTTTGCAATTACCGCATTTGCACAGCTTTCCACAGACGGTCAAACAAGTTGGAAAATCATCGTAAGCATTATTGAAGCATTCTTCTTAGTGTTTGCAATGGGAGTCTTTGGGGATATCGCAGCATATGTTAAGGACATTCCTAAGAACGAAGAGTCTCAGTGGAATCGAAATGCTCGCCAGGCACCTCCTGCGATCTTTATGGCAATCACAGCAGTTGGAGTCATCGCACTTTGGTACTTCCAATTTATGGCGATTGGCGCCTAGAAAACTCAATAGAAAAGGACTGAGACTAAACATCTCAGTCCTTTTTCAATTTATTTGATAATTACTCTCTAGAAACTTTGGCACCCAAGCTCACCAACTGCTCAGCGAAATTCGGATATCCGCGATCAATGTGAAATGCCCCATCAACCGTAGTTTCACCCTCTGAAACCAACGCTGCCAATACAAGGCCTGCACCTGCGCGAATATCGGTTGCTTCAACGGGAGCGCCAGAAAGCTGTGGGATGCCGTCGATAGAGGCATGGTGGCCATCGACAGTGATTTGAGCACCTAATCGCACTAGTTCGTTGACGAACATAAAGCGGGATTCAAAGACATTTTCGGTAACAATCGAGTGACCGTCTGCAATTGCATTCATACCGATAATAAATGGCAAGAGATCTGTGGCAAATCCAGGATAGGGCAGGGTTGCCACATCAATTGCTTGTGGTCGTTGATTCATCTGCACGCGAAATCCATCTTTAGTTGAGGTGATGATTGCCCCGGCTGTTGTCAGCTTTTCAAGCATGACTTCCATGTGATCTGCGCGGCCACCATGAATGGTGATATCACCTTGCGTCATTGCAGCTGCAAATGCCCACGTGCCAGCAATGATGCGGTCTGTAATGGTGGTGTGGTCAGTTGGCTTGAGTTCTTTAACGCCAGTGATGGTAATTGTTGGCGAACCAAGCCCATCAATTTTTGCCCCCATGCCAATTAGGAATTCACCAAGGTCGACAAGGTCAGGTTCGCGGGCGGCGTTATCAATAGTTGTCACACCATGTGCCAAGACAGCTGCGGTCATGAGGTTCTCTGTTGCACCCACTGATGGGAAATCTAAATCAATAGATGTGCCTGTAAGTCCATTCGGAGCTTCGGCAACTATGTAACCATGTTGGACATGTGCCGTAGCACCGAGAGATGCAAGACCTCTAATATGAAAATCAAGGCCGCGTGAGCCGATTGCATCTCCACCAGGGAGCGCGACTTCTGCTCTTCCGACTCGTGCGACAAGTGGACCGAGCACGTTAATAGATGCTCTCATCTTGCGCACGAGGTCATAATCTGCGTGATGTAATGGAGTGGCTGGAACATCAATAGTGACAGTGTCGGCAGTGTGAACAACGGTGCAACCAAGACGTGTGAGTAAATCGGACATGATTTCTACATCGGCAATATCTGGAACATTGCGGATGGTCGATTTTCCAACGGCTAAAAGTGATGCCGCCATCAGTTTCAGGACTGAATTCTTGGCTCCTGTGACCGATACTTCACCGACCAGGCGGCTGCCACCGGTGATCCGGAAGCGGTCGTGGGACGAAGATGCCATATCCGAAGTCTACTTATAGGCTAGGGACATGGTTAATTTAACGCGTATTTACACAAAGACCGGCGATGACGGAACTACATCCCTTGGAGATATGAGCCGCACATCAAAAAATGACCCTCGCCTAGAAGCATATGCAACAGTCGATGAATCAAACTCAACGATTGGCGTGGTTCTAGCAACTGATGAATTAACCGATGATGTTCGCGCGCTCTTGGTGCGAATCCAAAATGATTTATTTGATGTGGGAGCAGACCTCTGCACCCCAGTAGTAGATGCACCTGCATTTGAACCACTTCGCGTGCTTGAATCTCAAATTGTCTATCTAGAAGAACAGATTGATAAATACAACGCAGATCTGGAAGCGTTGCGCTCATTTGTATTGCCTTCTGGAACATCAGCTGCGGCTCACCTTCACGTTGCCCGCACAGTGGTTCGTCGCGCAGAGCGCTGCACCTGGGCTGCTATCCATGCATTTGGCGGGGGAGTAAATCCACTCACCGCCAAGTACCTCAACCGTTGTTCGGATTTACTCTTCGTTCTTGCTCGTCATGCAAATAAAGAGATTGGCGATCAGCTCTGGGTTCCTGGAGCAAATCGCTAGTTAAAGCTTTTCAAGTGCGCCCTGGCAGCACTCTCTTCCTTCGGAAATACAAATAAACGAGGACCTTGCTTAGTCTGGGTCAGAGTTGCCTTAATTCCAACTGCAATCAACTTCTGACGCAGTATTTCGCCTTCAATGTGATTGTTTGGCTCTGCGACCGCAACGAGAGTTCCATATTCATCTTCTGAACCAATCGTTGGGCTGCGTTCGACTAGTGACTTACCTTTAGCCGAGGTCCACTTTAAAATGAAAATGAGGAATAAGACAACCGGAAATCCGGCAAGGCTCATTAAAAAGAGCTGATTGTTGACTCCACCTAGCACTTATTCGACCACCTTTGTATATGTAGCAGCCGATACTCCTTCAGGTCGTGGATCTTGATGGCAAATCACTTCAATATTGCTGATGTATTCAAGAGTTTCAATGGGTTCTGGTGAGATTAAGAGAATGGTCTTAATCTCTTTGACTTCGCTAGGCGTTGATATTGTGCGCAATTCACCAAGTATGACTCCCTCTTTAGATAAGACCTGAGAGTTAACCTCCCACCACACACATCCAGTTTCAGCGGCAACTTGAACTGCCCCACAAACAAACTCGCTACATGCCTTCACTTGAGAAGCAAGATTTGTCTTTGCCGAGATAACGCTCACCAACTCTTTGCTTGTCGGCACCTTGGCATAGATTCCTGATTCAAACTCAAAGTCCACCGGTGGCCACTTTGGTTTCGGTGACGGAGTAAGCCTTATCTTCTTTCGAGGTTTTGGTTTTGGCTTTGGTTTTGGCTTTGGTTTAGCCGAGACAGTGGATTCAGCTGACGCAGTGGGCTTGGCAGTTGTTGGAGCGGTCGCCTTTACTGTTGGCTTAGAAGTTGCTTTAGAAGTGGGCTTGGCAATTGGCTTCTTCGTAGAAGTTGGCTTCGCTGTGGCCTTTGGCTTCGCTGTCGCCTTTGGTGAAACTTTCACACTCGCCTTGGCTGTCGGCGTTGGTGTTGGCTTCTTAGTTGCAGCATCGGCACTGGTTGCAGAAAAGGCAAGGCAGAGCGCAAGTACAAGTGCTGACTTTTTCAGTCGCGCTCCCACTTGAAACTGCGAATTGCCCAGATTAATCCCAGTACGAGCCATGCGGTAATAATGGCAAAGGTGCGCCCAGTTTCCCAATTGCCGGCAACTTCACGCGTAGCAAATGAGTCAGGCAAGAAGACTGAACGGGCGCCTTGGGTCATCCATTTGAGTGGAAAGATTGCGGCAACTTGCTGCATCCACTGCGGCAGATCGGTAAAGATAAAAAAGACGCCACTGAAGAATTGCAGAACAATGACAACGGGGGAGACGACAGCGGAAGCTCCACGGCCAGATTTAGGAACATTGGAGAATGCAATACCCAATACCGTTGAACATGCACTGCCAAGAATTAAAAGAGCAGCTAAGAGCAACCATTTATCAGCGCTCTGCGGCAGGTTAACGCCAAAGAAGGCAACGCCAGCAGCCAATAAGAGCGCTACTTGCACCAGCATGCTGACAGTGACAAGTATGGCTTTACCAAGGAAGTAACTACTTGCCGGCATCGGAGTACCACGTAATCGCTTGAGTGTGCCAAAGTCGCGCTCCATCGGAATCATGATTGCTAGTTGCTGAAAACCCGTATTAACAAGTCCTGATGCAATCATTCCCGCCACAAAATATTGACTAAAGGTAACACCGTCGGCGATAGTGTTAGAAAATACTGATCCAAAGATGGCAAGCAAGATGAGTGGGAATAACATGGTGAAGACAACAGATTCACGCTGTCGCATAAATTGTTTAATCTCTAACTTGCCTCGCTGCATACCAATGGAGAAAGCGGTGGGCTTATTCATCGTGACCACCAATCATTTCCAGGTAGATATCTTCTAGTGATGCTCGCTTAATGCTCAGCTCTGGAATTTCTCCACCAAATTGGGCCGCTAACTCCGTGACGCGTTCAGTGGGGTTGGCACTCTTTTCGCTGCGCACTTGTGCGCCATCT
>Ga0247834_1001177_pt1 | contig 46969 bp, 31 predicted proteins | sample LaCruzMarch2015__8_FD_187118 | JGI IMG/M metagenome (GOLD analysis project Ga0247834, IMG submission 187118) | Freshwater microbial communities from meromictic Lake La Cruz, Castile-La Mancha, Spain - LaCruzMarch2015_12m | ecosystem: Environmental > Aquatic > Freshwater > Lake | place: Spain... | reverse complement strand
CTCCTGTACCAGATGAAGACATATCTTCAGAAGCTCCACTAATAGGATAAAATTTTCTAAAAGTATGATACCCAAGTCTACCTGCAGCATCTGTTGCAAAACATGCTGCTGCTAGGTTGGCAGTGTCCCTTAATGCATATGTTACTGTTTCTGGATATGATTTTGCTTTTTCATATACAAAAGGATTATAATCTGTCATCCATCCTGCTGTGCGTGCATGAGAGTGCTTGTCATCGCCACCAGCAGTGGGGTATGGTGCATAATGATGGGGCATCTTCGCACTTGTTGGCTCATAGTAGTGTCTGGGATGGGAAAATTTACCAGCAGTGTCCATATAACCATGAGGCTCATAACATTCAGTAGAATATGCAAGTGGATGATAATCAAAAGACCTAGGTGCATACTGGCTATCAAGGTACTGGTACTCAGACTCTGTAGGCACATACATGGGAGGAGCATGATAGCCTGCCTCTGTAGGCACATACATGGGAGGAGCATGATAACCTGCCTCTGTAGGCACATACATGGGGGGATAGCTATTTCTAAAGTTCATGCTAGTAGTGTTTACTGGAGCAGCAGCATGCTTGTGATAGTATCGCTTAGCTGTTTTAGTGGTGGCTGTAGGACGTGCAGACATATATTATAATTTGATTAAAATAATACCCAATCAACAGTGATTACACGTGCTGCTTTATATATGCCCTTTTGTTGCAGTGGAGACCTTGGTTTTGATGCATTCTTTCATGCTGCTTGCTTGTCATTATTATTAGTAATGCAAGGAGGAAACCAATGGTTGAAATTCAGGTTGGCCAGAGCAAATGTGGCCCCATACATGATGGAGTGGATGTGTTTAGCCCTGGTCTCGTCAAAGCCTGGACGCAAGATATGCCTGTGTGCCATGTAGGGTCCACCAGGCAACCTGCATTGCTGTTTAGCATAAAAAATATACAAAAACAAAACAAAAACTTACCATTGCATTTTTTTGGTGTTGTTTTGATTGAAAGCATTGTAGGCATTTTTCTTGCTGTGAAATGATGAAGCCAGCTTTTTCTCAGCTGCATCTGTGATATTGTTGTTATAAGTACGCATACTCTGTGCCAGGGCACGCCATGCCTTGATATCAATCACATATGCTCTTTCCTTTTCTTTTGCTTCATTACAGCAACCTTGAAAATAGAGAGAATCTGAATGCCTAAACAGTGACACAGCCTGCACTGTTAGCAATGCATCAGAGTGCCGCTTGAAAAAGGCAGAGAGTACAGCAACTGCTTTTTTTTTATTCTCTTGTTGCATGCACTTATCCAAGCAGAGCCCAAGAATGCGCTCAATATCTGGCCTCCAAAAAAAATAGAGTGTGTTGGATTGCACTGCCTTTTTCTTCTTCTTTTGATTATAGTAAACATAGCGTGTATCCAGCTCATCATTGGAAAGGCACTGCAAGGCCTTGATCTTGAATCGAAATGAATCCAAAGGGGCCAGGAAACCTTTCTCCATGACATACTTCTCCAGGAAATCACTAAAGGAGAGCCCATAGCGAAGCTCCAAGACACTATTTGAAATGGCATTGAGGCGCAGGCATTCTGCACAGGTGCGTATGGCAAAGGGCTGCATCAGCCGGTGACCAAAGCGCGTGCCACAATAGTCGCATCGTGGCGCAAAGATGCCCCGCAGCACATTGCGGCATGCTAATTTGTGCAGTTGAAGGTGCTCCAGGCGCTTGAGAAAATTGCTGTGCTTCAAGGAGCCTTGGTATCTTTTTATTTTTTCAAAGAATTCTACCCACCATGCTTCAGTGCTTGCATTTTCAAATGCTGAAAACGTGCCTTTGCATGTCATCATCAGCCTAAACACAGCATGTGGGCTGTGCTCAAGGTGCATGCACACCAAGAGCCATGCATCACTGCTGATGACCATTGTGGTTTGGGTGGAGACATGCCCCCTTGGAATGCACCTTCGCTTTCGTTTTGGTTTTTGTATCTTGATGAGGTCGTTCATTTATTTTTTGGTTTATTTTGATTAAGTTTTTGCAAACAGCTTAAAAAACATAAAAACAAAATAAAAACCAGCCAGCATACACCCTGCTTGAATATATAAGCAATGATAGAAGACTTTCATATACTCTACTTTTATTCCAGGTCTAGTCGTAGCAGCAGCAGCAGTAGTAGTAATAATCATATATAATCACAAAATACACAAATGGTCACCACAGCAACAAGTGCAGTGTCAAAAAAAGAGTGTGTAGGAGTAAGTTCTGCTAGCCCAGCCAATACTACTAATACAATCAACAAGCCCACCTATGCAGAAATTTGTGTTTCCACTCTATCCAACCTGACAATGATAACAAATCAAAACAAGAAAAACAGCTCTTCAACTGGCACAAAAACAAACAATAATAATAATAATACTGTGGCTGAAAACAATACTGATGATAAGAGCTTGAATAAGTTTGCACTTTTGTCATCTGCAACGCTTGATTTCAATGCAGATGAGGAGGAAGAGAATGTTGTTGTTGATGCTGCTGCAGCTGCTGCTATTACCATTATGCAAAAAACTAAGACTAAAAAGGAAGGAGAGGACCAAGAAGCTGAAGAGGATGCAGAGGAATGGCAGACAGTGGAAAGACGTGGCAATAGAAAAAGCAATAACAGCAACAATAATAATAATAAGCAGATGTATAATCACAGTAAAGAAGAGAGAGATGAAACTTTTCAGTTTCTGGAGCAGCGCTGCTTTGAGCTGGGAAATAATGAAGCACCATTTTTAGTGGGAGTCAAGGGACGAAACATCTCCATCATCCGCAAATATACTGGCGTTTCCATAAATATTCGTGATAATGTAGTGTATGTGACCCCTCAGCGTCAGCGATCTGATGTGGAGCTGGCGCGCAGAATGTCTATTTCAGCATGTTGTGGTGGTGTGCTTCGTTGGTTTGTCACGCCTGCAGCAACCAAAAAAGGCTTCCCTGAACATTGTGAGGCAGAGCTTCGAGCTTTGGCATATAAGCACCAATGCGCGCTGGAGCTGCTTCGGTCACGCAGGGGGCATATGTGTCTCATGCTCATTCCAGATCCCTCTTCACTGCTTACTAATGAGGATGCTGAAGACCATTTTTCTACAGAGCATCTCAGGTCTCTGGTTTATAGTGCTAGGGTTGTGCTCTTGGAAGCGCTCAGTTCTACTGCCTCTACAACTGCTAATGGTGATGAACCCACTGATAAAACACACACCAAGGAAGTTGTAGCAGAAGAGGTTTTTATGCCTACAGCACAAACGGCAGGCTGCCTGCCTTGTGAGCAATCTTCCTCTCCTTCCACTGTTATTGTGTGCTGATATTGGTATCATCAAGGTTGTGCCTATGCTTGTTTGCTTGTTATATAAACACAAAAGCAATAAGAGAATAATAAACTTATTGTGTTAAATATTATATTTTTTTATTCCATTCTTTATTATTGTTATATAAGCACAAAAATGGCTCTTTTACTTTCATATGGACCCTAGTTTGAGCCCCCCGCACCACCCCCCACATGCACCTTTTGTTGCCATTGTTAACAAAGCAAAAGACCCTTTAAGCAAGGAGGGAATAATAGAATTATTGTGTTAAACATCATTATATTGTTCCATTCTTTATTACTTATCCACAATATAAAAATTCAAAAAACATGCTCATCATGATGCAAACAAAGTTTGGCCACCAATACTGTGACATTATCATAGCCTCCCATGACCACAGCCATATGAGCTGCAGCCATGGTGGCTATTTTCAGTGATGGCGCAGCCTGCACACTTGGCTCTTCCGTGCCTACATTTTCAATCAGCCACCTGATGGAAACTTCTAGTGCCTTTCTCCATATCAAATAACCAGCATCATCTGTGAGGATTGTAGTGGCTGAAGCAGAATCTTTAGCAAAGTTTTCAGCACTAGCTGTTGAAGCAAGAGAAGGGATGGGAGAGATAAAAGCATTAGTTTTAGTTGTAGTATTACTAAGTGAAGATGGAGAAAAATAAGGAGGAAGATTTCTTGTAAGCAAATTCATAGAATAAGGTGAATAATGATGCTCATAATGTGCTATAGTGGCTGTAGGTTTTGCTTGCAGCTTGCCTGAACCTTGGGTTGTGGTGGCTGTAGTGCTACTACTACTATTACTGCAAGTTAAAATTGAAAAGGTCTCTTGAAATTCACGTCCACATACTGCATTCCAATGATGTGTAGCTATAAACGCAATAGCATCCTTCCAAGTCTCACCCGCCTTCTTCCATTCTTGCATCAGCTGCAGTGATTTATTTCTCTTCTGTTGTTGGCCTTCAGCTTCTTCTTGTTTTTGATTAATTGAACTATTATGATGATAATGATGAGAGCCATGATGTGGCAGAGACAGTTGATCACATTCTACTAAGCGTAAAGCCAGCTCTTGCTTTGCATGATAAAAGTGCTTGCGGAAGAATAGCAGTGGATTCACTAGGAAGAGAGTAAGAGTGCCCATATCAGCAAAAGCTCCATTGCTGAAAGGGCCATCACTGCACAGAGCCACAAATTTGTCTTGAGCCAAAGTTTTATCTAGTCTCTTTCCACCTGACAAAAGAGATGCCAGTGGGATTTTCATAACTGAGGGATATCGCAGAGTGCCAAAACTAGAAGTAATATCACAATCTCCAAGTGCTCTAGTTGGTTGGATTGAATTCTTGAACCTGGCATCCACAAGAAGACTTGATTTCTTTAAAGGCAAAAAACAGACATCCAATTCCAGTAATGGTTTGTTGGATTCAATCTGTGCAAGCTCATACTCCCTCTGAGCAGTTTGGTTGCCAAGGCTGTGTGGTTTAGCTGTAAGCTGCACATGAGTGATTACATGCTGCTGATTTACCACTGATGCATCATCACCATTACTACCACTTTTTTTTGAGTCAGGTGTCTGATGAGATTCCAAAGCAAGGATGGGGCTAGAATTCATGAGAGAATGGGGTGAGGTGCATGCATCTTTACCATTAGTGGTAATATCATAAGTTGTTTGATTACCATTATCATCATTATAAACAACAGCAAAAAATGAAGGCATTATATTTTTATCACGTGTTTTGCAAATAAGTGCCTGTTCAGCAAAATCTATGAATAAGCTATTTTTGGTTTGACATATTGGGCTTGTTTCTAGGTTACTGCTATTATTGGTCGTAAAAATAGCTCCTTCACAATCTCCCACCCACCTGTTCAAAAAAATCAAAATGTTTTTAAAATATTTGAGTCAAAGATGCTTACCCAAAATATACAGCCTCTTTATCACAAATGGCTGTAATGGATACAACTCCTGATTTCTCTCCTTCAAGTTGTTTAATGGCTTGCATGTACAGTTTGCCTATAAAATCCATTTTATCTCTGGATGCAGTGCAAGATATCCAATTTTCATGCCTGTCCATGAATGCACATAATCTTTCAACAGCATCTACTCCACCATGCCCATCATGCACACAGTAGATTCTTGGATCATTAAGATCTGGTGAAATAAAGGTCTGCATACTATCTTCATTTTGACTTCTGGCTCCCTGAATAGTAGCATATCCATCTATACTAGAATTTGGATTAAAGGAAGAGGATGATGCAAGGCTGGACAAAAAAGCTGGTCTCTTATTAATTCTTTCTTTCTGTTTTACTAAATGAGAGGGGTGAAGAAAAGGAGAAAAGTATTCTGAAGGATGTGTTAGCAATTGTGGGCTGAACATAAACATAGATGCAGATGGTAACGATGGTGGAGGTAATAGCAGCAGGGGTGTGCTGTTACTTTGGGAGGATATTTTTTGATTATCTTTTTGTTTGGAAGCTGAAATTAATTTAACACTCATATTTATTCTCAATTTTTAATTAAAACTACTGCTGCTACAGCTATTATTATACAATAAACAAATGATAATATATATACATTTAAATAGGCATGCAGAAGTGAAACAATCCAAATAATTTTATATATACATATACAATAATAAATATCACACAGCAAACAGGATGATGGAGCTCAGTTTGCATCCTCCATTCCCAACAAAGGTATAGCCATCCAAACACAGAGCAGCTGTTTCCCCGCATCTACGCACTGAGGTGCTGCCTGAAGATGCAGTGGTGCTGCCTGTTGGGCATGGCAAGCAAGGACCATTACTAGCATGGGGCGAGTAGGTACCTTTTGGACATTCAATACAGGTGCCTCCTTCTATTGCTTGCTTCTTTTCAAACCCAGGTTTGCACTGACAGCCAGTAGCTGCTGTGGCTCCTGTATCTGCCAGTATGGAGTTGGCTGGGCATGCAGTGCAGCCTTGGCTGCTGCTTGGATATTGATCTGCTGGACATCCTTTGCACTTTTTGACTGCTGGGTCCCAGACTGAAGGCAATGAACAGCCACATGCAGATATGTTTATGTTTCTGGTGGTGGATGTGGTTAAACCAAAAGGGCACTGGGTGCATGCTCCTATTGCATCCAAAATTCCACTGTATGTCCCTGTTGGGCATGGAAGGCAATGAAGGATTCCGCTTGAGGTAGGCAATGCAGGGTCTGCTATGGCATAGCGCCCCATACCACAGAGCGTGCAGCTCACAAGCACTTGATTGCCATCTCTTGACCATGAAGCATTCCAACCCTTTTTGCAGGTGATGCGCTTCAGGGCTGTATCATAGACAGCATTTGGGGGTACTTTGGCACAATAATAAATTGTACTGGAAATGGAGCCACATATCTCAGCAGCAAAAGCAGCAGCAGCAGCAGCAGCAGCATTATTGCTGCTGCTACCAGGGCGCTTCAGGGTTACTTGACCACTGACACAAGTGCAGTTTTCAATCATGATACTTCCAGGTGGTGATGTAGCGCCAGAAAAACAGGGCAGTTCATAGACTCCATCTTGGGGGCAGGCTGCATCTCCAGCACAGCAAGGGAGACAATATTTTCCAGCTGCACATGGAACACATTGCTGCTGATGACGCTTCATACCAGCTTTACATGCACACACCACATTGCCAGTTGTTCCAAATGTAGTCTCATTGAATGGGCATGGCTGGCATCCTTTGCGTGGTGGTGTATCCAAGCTGCGAAATGTTTCTGCTGGGCAAGGCTCGCATGCTGCAGATGATATCAATATATTTTTTTTTCCTGTGCTGTTTTGATTTATGTTTGTATTAGTGATGGTGGTGGTGGTAGTAATAACAGTGGTAATATTTGTAGGGATATTATGATAATAGCCATGCAAACAGATGCATTGATCCAATCCAGAAGCACTTGATCCATATGTGGATGACCCAGAAGGGCACGCTGCACATTGATTTCTTGACCCATCATTATAGTATCCTGTAGGACACTGTGAGAATGGCATTGCCTGCTGATTATCATGAATTTCATTAACACTCTGCAACAAGGCTCTTTTTGTATGCATGTGTATGTGAGATAGAGAAGTAGAAGTATTTTTTTTTTGTCGTGCATCCAGTGATACAAGACGTCTATTATTGTTATCATGAAATGAAAAAAATGGAATAAAAGGACGAGGCTCCTGCATCACAATTGCCAGTTCTGTTCCAATTGCAGGGATGGGCATACGCTGCACAACAGTCCCCACATTAGTAGCACCAAAACCAGGCAGAAGCATACATAAATCAGTTGCATCAGTTGGCATCCCTGTGCCCAAAGGACATGCCCAGCATATTCCAGCTCTGTTATTGTTTGTATGAACATTGCTGAAACCCTGCAGAAAGGAGGGTGTATACTGAGATTTCCACCACATAGTCCCTCTGGTAGCATTCCAGTAGCTGTATATAAAATCACAAGGTTTAGGCTGCTGTGCATCATATTGTGATGAAGGCAGGGTCTCTGCCTGGCAGCCCCTGGAAGTTGCAATCCAATCAGAGCAAGACACACATGTGGCACCATCATCAGGACTGAGTATTCTATTGGCTACACAGGCGGTAGGGCACGCATAACCATTGCTACCTGATGCATTGATCAATCCAGACAACCAGGTGGATTGCAAAGCAGCATATGGCACAAATTCACGCACTTTTTCTGTGCCATTTGGAATGAATAGCAAGCTATCTGAGCATTTTAAACAAGCTGAATCTGCAGTTCCATTGCCTGTGCATAGAGGTGCATAGTATCCAGTATTGCAAGCTGTGCTTACTGTACACGAAACACATGCTCCAGGCATAATATCCTGTGCTACACTCAGATTCCTAAAGTAACCAAAGGGACACATGCCATGGCAGGCCACATTATCATCAAATCTGCATGGAACACAGCTGATGGCATGAACACTGACAGGTTGAAAATGGCTGCTGGTTGCTGCATCATCATCTGAAACATATACTACTGTCCGCTGAGAAGAAGAAGAGCGCAACACAGTATGATAACCCACATTGCATAGTGCAGAGCAATTATCCAAATCTGCAGGTACTCCATTTGTAGTAAAGGAAACTGGCAAAAAAATATCAGTAGTATTATCATCAGCAGCAGGTGTCGAGCATGGGCTACATGGGGGCTCCTGTCCATGAAGATTGCAATGGGTCACATTTCGAAAAGTGCCTACAGGACAGCTCACTCTGTTGTTCAGATAGGTGCATGGACGACAATTGCTGCCTCCATCCACTGCATAATATCCCCAATTGCATTTAAAGAGGCAGGTGCCAGAGCCCTGCTGCCATAGCAGAGGTGTGCCACCCTCCACACGCCCACAATACATGCAGAGATCTGCTTTGCGACTATAGGGAAAGCATTGGGAAGGAGGCACCAATACATGATTTTCATCACAGTAAAAAGGTCCTGCATCACATGGATCACATCCTGTTGCATCTTCATTGATATGCCATCCACTTTTACTGCCATCACCACCATTACAGCTCCAGGGACATATATTGCTATTCAGAATAGAAGAGCCTCCTATTGTAACTGCATTGGCTGGTGGTGGTTGACAGTTGCCAGTGCAGCCTTGGTTATCACTCCCATCTGTATCTATGCACATTGCAGGCATCAGCATGCAAGGTATTCCACAAGACACATTATTACTATTATCATTAGCAACCACTTGAGGCCTATACCTATTCCACCTGCATTTTGTTTGGGGGCATGGTCTGCAGAGCTTTTCAGCGAAAATCTTGGCGCTTGGGTAAAAAACATTTGAATAAGGTGCTTCTTGTCCCTTCCAATCTGGTGATTCATTGACATAGGCTTCCACTGCTGCATAATCCAAACCATACTTGCAGCCTATAAAGCATTGAAAGACTGGACCCACCACATAATCCATGAGCAAGGCAGCAATGCTGATGGAAGATGGGGTACCTAGTGGAAATGTTAGATCAGTACAAGGCAGGGTGGTAATGGAGGAGCCTCCTCCACCTAATCCAGGATAAAGACTCATACCAGCCAGCGCTTGAGAGGCAATGTATTGCCCTGCGCTCCATGTATTATCCAGACATCTGTATCCAGGCGAGGTGGTATTACCTGGACATGTATTAGGTGGAATTCCCATGATGCTACCATCTGCCATATTTTGGATAAAGGTGAGACTGGTCCATGTATCAGTGGAGGTGGTCACTGTGTATTGACTAGAGAGACATGCCTGGCACATGATGCATTCATTGTCCCTATAGGGCTGATCTAAATGAACCTGAATATACTCACCCTCTCTGCATTGCATTTTACGTGGCAAGCACTTGGTGGTGGCCTGCACAGAAGTAAAAAAAGAAAGGTCACAGTTTTTGCATGCAGTTTGCCCAGTCTCATTGGCATAGGTTCCTTGGGTACATGATGAGCAACAAGATAACCCAGTTGAAGCTGCAAAGTGCCCCTGACTGCAGTTGGAGCATGCTGATACCCCCAGTAAGCCAGCAAATGAGCCTTGGGGGCATTGGATGCATGATGCAATGCCATCTGGACTATATGAGCCTGGCGCACATGAGATGCAGCTGCTGCTTCCATGGGACAAAGCCATAGTGCCAGGAGGGCAAGTCACACATGCATCTCCAGCGCTGTTTGGGACATAGCCTGCTTCACAAGCCACACATGCAGTAGAAGAATTGGCTCCAGCTAAGGGATTCTGTGTGCCTTCAGGACACTTCATGCATGTATAATATGTATCATAAGGCATCATATAGTATCCAGCAGGGCACACTGTACATGTCCTTGCTGCTATTTCCTGTTCTTGCTGTGCTGAAGATAAGCTAAAAATCAAGATAGTATTACCAACGTTGAAAATAGTGGTCCATGCTGGACATGCAGCACATTTCAGTGCGCCTGGGGGTGATACCTGCTGAGAAGGGCAAGGACTGCATCCAAAGGCAGAGGAGATCCACTGAGTGTTTGCTGGACAGGATCTGCATGAGATACTGCCTGCAGTGGAAACGCTGCCAGGTGGACATCTTGTGCACTCAATAGCACCAGATATATTGGAGATGTAGCCAGTATCACATGCATAACACATGGAGGCATCCTTCAGCAAAGCACCACGATAGAATCCAGGGGGACATAATTGACAAGTGGCACTGCTTCCTGCAGACCATGTGCCTGGTGGGCATGGCAAACATATCAAATCTGAAGCCCCTCTGTATGTGCCTGGAGGGCATGCCACCTCTGACATGCTATCATTGCTGGCTACATAGCCCAATTGTGCAGGCACACAATATTGTCCCTTTAACAACCACAAATCAGACGAAGCAGGTGGAGCAGGTGCATACGAAATGGTGGAATTTGGACATGGTAAACATGCTGTTTGATAATCAGCCCCAAAATTATTATGCAGGTTCACACGTCCCTTGTCACAATAAACACAAATCCTATCACCACTTTTTTGTGTAGACTCATACATTCCCAATCCACATCCTAGACATAAGCTACCATCTGCATTAGTAAGCCCACCAAAACAATATATGCAGGCTGTAGCTCCAGGATTGCTGTAGTAGCCTTGTGCACTGTTGCATTGATTTTGGCATGGCATATCACTTCCATTATTTGCAGAGTATGTGCCTGCAAGACATGGAGTACAGGCTATGACACCTTTTCCTCCTCCTTCTGAAGCTAAACTCATGTTATAAACAGTAGAAGAAAAGGAAAGTGAATAGGTGCCAGGGCTGCATACAACACAGCCAGTGGAGCGCAGCGCAGCTGAAAAAAAGCCTTTATTGCATTCCATGCAGTATGTATTGGCATAGCTGTTACATTTGCCTTGGGCAATGGAAGCAGGCAAAAAACATTGAGGTGACAGGGGAGGTGTATGGCTGCCTGGCTGACAAATAGAACATACTGTGCTTTTATACTGCATAGAAAAGGTGCCTCCAGCACATGGAGTGCAGCCGCTTGCATTCACAGAAAAAAAGCCTGCTGCACAAGGGGTACAGCCATTTCGAGTTGCATTAGGCCCAAAACCATCAGGGCAGGCCTGAATGAGATCTCCTCCTTGTTTCTGCTTATTAAATATAAGGCCTGGAGGTGGATCCCAGCATGCAGAAACATCCATGGCACATGGATCATATGCATTGAGCATGCCTGCTGGGCATCGTGTGCATTGCAATGTAGTATCTAGAAAATAGTGATTCAGTCCGCATCCCTGTCCACATATTCCATTAATGGCAATACTGCAACTTGCTGCTGTACACAGAAGGCATGCAGTAGCACCAGTCATTGAAACAGCAGCAGTAAAGTGAAATGGCTGAGGACATGTGATACAGGATGCCATGCCTGCCAGTGGCTGATATGTCTGTGCAGGACATGGTCTGCATGTGGTTTGATTTGATCCATCTGAAACAGTGCCAGCAGGACATGTCTTGCATTCATTTTGGGCTGCCTGGTCCTGCCATTGCCCAGATACACAATCCTTGCAGCTTCCAGTTCCTTTAAAAAGACAAACAAAATTATATATAACCATATTATTTTAGCCACAAAAAATAAAAATATACCTGGTGCACATGGACTGCAGGCTGTGCTTGTTTGAGCTCCTTCAAATGTCCAATGATTCAAAGGACAATCAAGGCATGCTGATGCTCCCAGGGTATCAGCATAAGTGCCTGAAGGGCAAGGTAAGCATGAGGTACTGCCCACACTACTGGCATAGGTCCCTAGAATACAAGGTTCACACTGATATGGGCCACCAGTTGCTTTGCGCTGCTCTGCACTTAACAAGGAGAAAGAACCTGGCACACATGATAAGCATGCAATCTGGTGGTGATGGTGGGCTTGCTCCACTTCATAATTTGTATTGGATGATGCAAGGTCACCAAAAAATGAAAAGGTATTTGGACCAACCCATACATAGCCATTTGGACAAGCATAATGTGCTGGCCATCCAGTAGCACACATGGTGGTGGTGATACCACCTCCCTCTAATGATAATGTGAGTGGAATATATGCAGTTGTAATTGTAGTGTCAACATCAGGCACCACTTGCACATGTTTCATTACAGGAAAGCAAGGGCCATTTTTCATGCCTCTTCCAGCACATAATCTATTGCTGCTACTACTACTACCACCATCATCTGCTGTGCCTAAAATCATGAAGCGACTCCATGGCTTAACTTTGACTGATTCATCTATAGCTGGATTATTGTCATTACCTTTTTCTTGTGGTGGTGGCACAGCACCTGCAAAATATTTGAGCCTATTTATATTCATATTTTCATTGCCCAATACTCTAGCACCACCTTCAAATGCTGCAAGTCTCAATTCATGCCACCTAGCAGTGGTAACACCATCACTGCTAATGCCGCTACTACTTGGATGGTCTTTAAAAGCAGCCACAACTGTGGTGCATTGACAGCTTATCTCTGTAGCTGTTGTAACAATAGAAGAGCTGCATGGATACCACAGTCCAGGAAGTAAAAGAACTGGTTGAAATGCAGGATCCAATTCAAGAGACCATTTACCAGTAGCAGTATCAAAAGTATAGGAGACATACTCTCCTCCCCATGGTGCACGTCCAGGGGTAGTGCCAAGCATATAATGCACAGGGGAGTCAATTCTGAAGATATCATCCCAACTAGGAGAGGGTGGAAGAGGCCCTATACCATACCAATCTGCAGCAATGCCACCTAATGGCTGAGGCACAGCAGAAATCCTAGCATAAGTAAAACCACCTGAAGCAGCAACTGCATGTGATTGCCGCTGCTGTGCTGCCCAAAGTGTACATGCTGCTGCAGCAAGTCCATAAATGCTAGCCTCTGTGCACAGTCTACAAGCTGTATCACCCTCAAGTGCAAACTGTCCAGAAGGACAAGTTTTTAGCAAGAGTCCAGTGTCCCATGCCTGTGTGGGATTATAGCATGCCTGTGCTTGAGGCACAAAAATGCTGCCTTCTGGACATCTACATTTCCCATCAATAAAGATTCGCCTGAGCGCTGCGTTATTGAGATCGGCTATATAGAGAATGCCCCTTATGTGATCAGCTGCCAGCTTAAATGGCTGGTTCACCAAGGAGGTAGGTTTATTACTTCCCTGATCAATACTACCATCCTGAAACCCTTGACTGCCACTTGAAAAAGACCACCAATAACCAGCAATCTGCTGGCATTGCAGCGTATTTGGATCAATACGAGTAACCCCATTGGAAACAGCCACAAAAATATCCCCAGTCTCTGAAACAAGGGCGTCAAAAGGACGGTTCAACATACAAGTGCGGCTCCTTGAGTCACGCAAACAGCTTTCAGGCAAATTTTGATTTGCTGCATTGGTATAAAGCAATGAGCAAAAATGCGAAAAATCACCACTTTCTTTTAAGGGCTGTGTCACCACACCTACACTATTTTGAGCAAACATGGCTACATAAAGCCTTTGGTCTGATATGCTGCGGGAAAGACCCACCCCCAAGGGTTGATAGGCTGATGAGCATCTTTTCCCTTGAGAGTTCAGGGCATTGCAACTTGCTACAAAAGCACTGCTACCACCACCACATTCCAGTGGAGTGTTTGTGACACCATAATTCCAGCAGGCAGCCCCTGTGCCCACCAATGTAGTGACTATCCTCTGTGTTAGATTGGCAACCCGAATCCGCTGATTCATATAATCGCTGAAAACAAGAAAAGAACCATCTGAAGATAATTCAAGCTCTGAGGGTGTATTCAGACGAACAGTATCAAAGCTTCCATCTGCATAACCAGGTGTGCCTCTGCTGCTTCCAAACAAGCGCCATGTTTCTATACCACTGTAGTCTGAATCAGCCACTGTCCATGATAATACAGACATGATTGTTACTACTAGATTGTCAGGAGAGGGAAGAAGGGAATTGGCAGCAAAAAAAGAGGGCAGTGCAAAAGTTGCCAGGGCATGCAAACCCAACCATGGTAATGATACTGCTGAAGCAGAGCTCCCCAATAATTTTTGGGTATTTTCCACATCCACCACACCACTGCTTGTGTAAAGTATGGGCAGGCGATAGACACTGTGGGTAATAGTAGAAGAAACATACAATAGCCTGATACCAGCTCCTCCTTGATGAGAAGCTGTTGACAAAGAAAAACAAAATGTTTCACTAATGGCCAAGGCAGAAAAGCCCCTTGTGATTGCAGCGGCAGCTCCATCTCGTTGTGCCTGTGGAGATGGGGTGGCTAGATTTAAAAGATCAACTCCATAGCGCATACATGCATCCACATCAGAAAGGGTCACATGAGCTGGGCAATCATCCAAAAAATACATCAATGAGGTTCCCTCTGTATAAAAGACACCTCCCCCTGGACTGACTGCAACTGCACGCATGATATTTCCTCCTCTAATCATAATAGAGGTCACTACCTCCCAATCTTTGGTAAGAGGCTTGCAGTTTTCGCCATCTGCTGCACAGGTGCCTTGATCACATATGCGGATACATTTATAACTACCTGCATTAGAGGTCCAACCTTCTGGACAAGCTTGGCATGTTGAAAAGGACAAGGTGGAGAGATTGGCAAAAAACCCTGCAGGGCATGCCACACATTCTGTAATAGAAAGTGCATTGGCAGGTGATGAAGAACCTGATGGACATGCCCTGCACTCCGCTGCCATGTTGGTGCCTGATACAAAAAAATAGGATCCAGCAGGGCAGTGGTTCACACAAGTACCTTGCCAAGAAATAGGCTTGTTTGGGGGGCAAGGGGTGCACATCTGTGCAGATTCCTTTGAAATGTATCCAGCAGGGCATGCTTTGCATACCAAGTGTGATGCTCCACCAGCACTTATGCCATATGTCCCAGCTTTGCAGACTCTAACAACATTTGCTTCTGCTATTCTTCTTTTGGACAATGATGCTAAATCAACAGTAGTAATTATTGTGGAGGTGTATTGACCCACACCTACCTGGGTGCATACAATGCTGGTATCAGCACCTTGGACAGATACAAAACCACCCATACAACCAGATACAAAAGAAAAAGGCAAGGCTTGCTCAATCACCCCTCTTTGAGAATCAGCATACCAAACACGTCGTCCTGCACACACAATACCTACTTGATTCATAAAAAAATCTGAGTCTGATTCAAGTGTCAGAATACTACTACTACCACTACTGCTACTGCTAGAAGCAGATGGTAAAATCCTCATCTTGATACTTCGCTTTTTCTCGTTTATGGGATCACCTGATAAGGAAGAAGACAAAACAATGAGCATACCATCTGGTGAATCATTATTGCCACTGAGTCCACGAGAGCAAAGTCCAATGATATTTTCTTGCACATTATCATTGGTATTCAAGCTAAATTCAAGCTGTTGTTGGCCAATATCATCTGCTAAATTCAGCACCTGAACCAGCCAAACATTACCTCTTCCCACAGACCCATAACCTTCTCCTTCTACAGACAATACTGCATAGTAGAGCTCATCTGTGCCTCTTGCTATAGACATGATGAAAGGCGTGGATGAAGAGGGACATGCATTGAGCAGAATTTTGGGCAGATGCAGCGCATCTGAACTGACCAGAGTGGTGACACTTGCATCATAAAGCGAAACAGCCCTGATGGAGGCACAACCTGCATATGTAGTGGAAACAAAAAGCACTGGAGAATAGCTCTCCACGTGCATCAGTGCCAAGGAAAAAATAGACCCAAACAAGGCAACAGCAGCCATGCCATCCATATTTCCAGCTCTGTTACAATCACCAACCAAGAGCCCTGTATTTTGTGCTGCAAGGTTTGTTGTTGTGTTGATATTTAGTCGCCATATGCAACTAGATCCTTTTTTAGCATAAAAAAAAGACAGTTGAGGATGATCCTCCTCCATCATCTCCACCAAATCGAAAAATGGATAAGGAAAGGAAGCAGGCATACTAGCCAAAAAAGTTGTATCCTTGGTAAAAGGATCAATTGAAAAAAGACATGTTTCAGTACTCACATAAACAGTGCCATCTGATGTGGCAAGCAATGTCTTGATAATCTGATGGCCATTACTATTATTATTATTATTATTACTACATAAAGCTGATAAAAGACCCAGGTTATTATTTGTATTATTATGGTTGTCATTGTTGTTATTGTCTAATAGCATTAATAATAATGGACCATCTGCTGCACATGTATGGACATGATTGATAATATCATCATCCCTATAGTTAGTATTGTTGTTGTTATTGATGAAAGGAGAATATATAACAGCTGAACAAACATTATTATTGCTGTTGCTACTTGCATTATTATTACCATGATTTGCTTCTGATACAGCAGTAGCTGTGCACAGTGTAGCCCCTTCAAACACAGTCCATAATACAAGTGGTGATGCTGGTTTTTCATGACTGCTAATATTAGAACATGGTGTACACACCCCCTTGCTAGATCCAAAAGTTCCAGGTTTACATGGAATGCATCCATCTCCCACAGTCTGTGTACCCAGGGGACACTGTGCACACACCATCATCATTCCATCCTCATTGTTATCATTTGTGGAAAATTGCATGAATTCACCACTGGTAAGATTGCACCCATCTACACATTTTCCAAGCACAGTACTAAAAAAAAAACCAGTTTGCAAACATATGGGCACACATGCCAAGCTACCAGCATAAAAGGTGGTGTAGTCTGCTGAAGCACAGCGTCCACACCAGCTTACATCTTTACCCTCTGGACCTCCACTGATTGAGCCAGCTGGACATTTTATGGGCACTGGTGACCAAGAGGGCGAAAATGTACCCACTGGAGAAGGAACACATTGATTGTTATTATGATTAGAACAATAGAGCCCAGCATCACATATGCAAGCCATGCTGCTGCTACTACCACCACCATTTATATTATTTTCAGGAAAAAAAGAGGCCTGAATAGCTGCAATGGCATATTCCACAATCTGACCCTGACGACCACCTTCAGTTCCAAATAAACGCCTCCCTCCTCCTGCACCACCATTTCCAAAAAATAAACCTCCAGTAACAAATTGCAGCTGTGATTGACTGGAAGTAAGCAATCTGACCATAATAGCAAAAACTTGATGCTGCAATGCAAAAATCAGAATGCCACTAAAGCCTTCTTCAGAAGAAGGTGGTGATATAAATGACATAAAAACAACAGGCCCACCACCTGCATATCCAGCTGTTATGCTCATCACACCAGTACCCTGCAGATCAAGCTCAGAGCATGCCACAGCTCTATCAATGGACTTGAAAACACGTGTTCCACCACCACACACATATATGAGATCAGTTGCAGTTTGGGTGGATGAAGTAGATACAGCATCAAATGCCCATACTGCACGTGCATCCAACACAAAACCCATTACTGTAGAAACACCTACATCTGATGATAATACTAGAATACTATTGCCACTACTATCATCATCTATTTCCAAAACGGCCAGGCTATATGGCTGTGCCAGGCGCCATTCTTGCCCCCCACTGAAGCTCAACACGCTAGTGGATGGTATTTGAGCAGAAGAAGAAGAAAAAGTGGAAGTGGCCATCTGGCCTCCACGCCACAAAACAGCATTCCACATCAACAAAGACGATATGGGTGAGGATGAAAGTTTCCAAATAGAGTGTGTGCCTTGATCAGCCACTAAAAATATATTGCTGCTACTGCTGCTACCCAAAGTCACAATAGCTGATGGAACAACCAACCTTGCTGTTGTATCCAACTTAATCTTTGCGCTAATAGCCACAGGCACAACCATGTTGATGGAGATGGGTGTGGAAACATTAAAAAAACCCCATGCAGAATCATATCTGAGAATTCGTATACCTATGTTATTTTTTTTATCCAATACAACAAGCAAACTAGGATCAGTTGCTGATGCTGCCAAACCTGCAATATAACCAAAGCTAGCAGCTGCACCCACCCCATCATCTGTTGTCATGCTAGTAGTGAATGATGAAGCAGAAAATGAACCAGCTGCTAGCCATGCACTGCCTTGTCCTAGATGCCATATGATTCCACCCCAGGCAAAATTCTGTACAGCAATAAAAGTACCATCTGATAATTGTAGGCCTGTGGCAATGGTCTTGAGGTGACTAGAATCCCACCATGCAATAGTGCGCTGCTGCATTGTACTGTCACCATTAACAAGACAATTAACTCCATCATAGGCAAATGATGATGAGGTTGAACAATCAACAGTGCAACGAGCAGCACCCCCTGCACTTACAGTCCCATCTGGACATGGTAAACAGGACTCCTCATTATTGTCATTGCTTAAGAAGGGTTTGTATTGATTGACAGGACACAAAACACATGAAAACCCACTACTTTGATTTCTCAAACGAGTGCGAATGGAACCTGCAGGACAGCGATTACATAGCCCCCCTTCTTCCATATGACCCATAGAGGCATTGCATATTTTCAATATAGCATTGGATGTGGCATTACAGGTGAGGGCCACATAAGTCTGAAGCACCTTTGCTGTGCTACACTTGCGGCACACTGTGTCTGCTGTGAGAGTGCATGCAGTTTGCATAAATTCATTGTCTATAGCACACTTTTTGCATTCTGTTAAGCTATTATCTGTAGAAGGGGTTCCCAACTGTTGCAAAAAGGAGTTCCCTAAAACTGGCCGCTGCCTAGCATAGAAAAACCCATCACCAGGACAAAAATAGCTTGTAAGGTTTTGCAGTGTTGTTGTATCTTCAGCAATACAGTGCACACACTTTTGATAAAAAATTGGAGCACTACTAGTGATGAATGGCCTACACAATTTCTGGGCACATTCATTTTGTGTATTATCAGCCAGACAAGGACATGTATAATCACCAGCAGGACAAGGCTGGCATTGCACTATAGAGTTGGCATTGGAATCAATAGCAGTAGTGGTGGTTCCATTAGGACAAACAGTGCATGCAGTAGCCCCCTGTTGACTAGAATAAGAGCCTCCCATACATGAGGCACACGTGATAGTGCCTTGAATGGAGGTATATGTACCAGCAGAGCACAAGAGACACTCTGCAACATACATGGCACCTCTATATCCCACATAGGATCCAGCAGCACAAGCAATACAGGTAGTAAAACCTGAACCAGTCTGATAACTTCCTGGAATGCAGTTGCTACATGTAGATGCAGATTTACCCACCTCTACACTGCTGGTTCCAGGTAGGCACAGCTGACAAACGCTTGCTCCCTCAATGATTGAAAAAGAACCAGCAGAACACAGTGTACATGCTGTCAGCTGATGGGCATCGTGTAACATGTATGATCCACTGGGACAAGGGCTGCACAATGGAGATGACCTAAACATGAACCCAGAATGACACCCAGTATTATACAGTGACATACCAGAGTTAGGACAAAGCTGCGCTTGCAACGCATCACATGTCTTACTTTGCACAGAACCAACTGGGCAGTAAGATCCAATAGGGCAAAGGACTGGAGGGTTTTCACATGATGATACACTACAAAAAGAACCAGCAGGACAAGGTTCCAAAATAGCATCATACCCTGGATTATATGATGTTCCAGAAAAACATGAGCGGCTAAAATAAAAGCCTTGTTTGCACTGTGTACATGCTGTACAATTTGTTAACCCACCAATTGAATACATATTTTTTCCACATGATGAACAACTTCCCTCACTGCATTCATGTGTGTTGAGGTCACACCCACAATCTTTGCGCTCACTACCTGCATCACAAGGTGGGCATGCAGCAGAATCCACATAGCAGAATGCATCATCTGAAAAATAGCTAGATTTGCAATGTCCTAAATGAGATATGTCTGTTTTGCACGTACATTGACATCCAGAGCTAAATCGTGTACAGGCATTTTCAATTGCATTATAAACTCCACCATTTGTCCAACCATCTCGTCGTTGAGTGCAATAGCGCGTATTTTTTTTATCAAAATAGGGTCTTGGATCACATTGATCTGCAGCTTTCGCTTCAATTATAATTATTGCTATCACACCTGTCATTAACAGCATCATTACAGATTTCATTTTATAGTGTTGTTATTATTATATTGACACTAAAAACAACTATAATAGTAACAATACTAATAAGGATTAAAATTTCTTAAATACACTTTCTTAAAATAGAACAAAGAGGAGAAGATGTCTTTTTAGACAAAGATTTTATCATAAAAATAGAATAATAATAAATATCCAAAAGTAATAGAAGCAGCAATAGTAGCCTATTTCTCATTGCATCATCTAATTATATAATAACAAAAAAATCTACACTTTCAAAAGAATATATATAAAAATTATATTGTTTTTGAATATTACAGTCACTGTGTAATCATGGCTTTTCTTTTTGAAAGTGGATATTATTGTTATGATATTGACATATTTGATTTCATCCAAAAATGCTTCATGGATCTACGATTGATCAGCATACTCATGTGTTGCTGGCTAGCAGTTGTCAATTTCATCATGGTGGAAATGGGAGTATACAACAACCCTGTATTTGTGGCCTTTGGGCCCCGTGCAGGGCTCAACTTTATGCATGTAGCGATTGATACAGATTACAAATATTCAATTCTTGTCATCATGATCATCCTGCATACTTTCATTTCAGATTTTATAGCAGATTCTATGTCACCCCACATCATCAATACACTACAAGATATGAGAGGACGCTATCTACCACATAGGCCTATAGTGTACTATATTATCACCACGCTCTGGTCAGTCTACTGTGCTATATCACATCTTTTTCTTATTTTTTTAGCACTTGGACAATTAGATCTGCTTTTAGTTCGCCTTTTGAGCGATATTATAGCTAACATGGTCACCACCACACTCTACCTACAAAATAAAACCTACAACCCAGAAAAATTCCATGCCTATGAAAAAAAAGAAAATAATAATAATAATAATAATAATAATAATAATAATAATTTCAAAAATAACAGTAATAATAATGGAATCATGATGATGCATTTTCATCGTGAGCGTATCCCCACAAGTGCATCTTCAGTGTCAACTTCATCTACTACTTCACCTTCAACAGCAACCAATATAGCACTTCATAACAACACCAACAATAATCATGACACAATAACACAAATTACAGCGAAAAATCAGAACTTTGCAATTTTTGATAAAAATGAATATGATGACAATAACGAACCCTTCGATAATATGGATAATGGAAATAATACTAGTAATAACAACCTCAGAAAAATTTAAATCATTTCATATTCTTATTTATTTATAAAATATCAGTTAATAAACAATAGGCGATAATTTTCTCAAACGTCTGGATGCTCGCTTATGTGATGCAAAAAGCATGAATCCATCACAAATGGAATGCCTCCTATGTCTAGAATTGTTAGTGATGGCTGTGCTATTATAGCATGCAGAGTGGGATGGGTGAATCAGAGCAGTGCGCTGCAAGCATAGTGTGATTTCACCCACTTCTTTAATATTCCAAGATACAAATCGGAATCGCGTGGATGTGCGTTTTAAATACACCATATGTGGATACAAAAGTTCTAGTACACACGTCATGACACTGCATATTACGCGCCTTTCATTATCACCATACATCTATTTTAAAAAAGGATGTCAGACTGCTAATAATGATAATTAATTAAAAATAAAATTACCAAGCCATTCTGTGCTCTTATATAATGAGGCTTACTTGCCCAAAAACCTTCTTGTAAGAGAAGTTTCTTGAAATGAAAATGCAACATATCAGCTAGAAAAGCTTCTGGTGGCTGTGGCACACTGCAGTGTGGACAGCGCATGCTACTGCTCAAACTGACAGCCCTTCTGCTACTACTACTACTACTACTACTACCACTACTCATCATCTCTTCTTCATTACTACCAGTGCTAGTTCGTTCTGCACAGGCATTCCACCATTCAGATAAACACTCTCTATGAAAAAAAGAATATGGAAAGCCACAAGGAGCAGACACCACAGTTCTACTATTTTTATCAACAGGAGTAGGAATAACAGCCTCTGAACCAACAATAATATCATCCATACATATTCCACACTGCTGCTGTGTTTGTATCATGACTACCTTTTCTGAAATTGTATGAATATACAAAAAACAAAAACAAACAAAAATATATATAGAAAAACATGTTTTCTTTTTACTAGAAATAACTTAAGCATTGGATGTGATCAGTGCCCATCTTTATTATTTCAAGTCAAAGGGTAATATGATGAAAATGGTCTGAAATGGTGCGATAAATGGACATGTGAGCATCCAGCAACACTTCATCTGATGCCATCATTTTTCTGATAAGTTTTACCATATGAGGCACAATCTTCGCTTGCCTCCATGACTCAAATGGAATAATGAAATTTCGGTAGTATTGATTCACCTCCATCATAACAAGTTCAAGTTGCTTTTGAATAGCCTCTTCCTCCTCCATTTTCAAGTATACATCTCCACCCCCCTCATCCTCTTCTACACAACAATGATCGTCATTATGATTGATCCCAGTCAAGCAAACAATCTGAGTCTGTAACTTTTGAATCTCAGATCTATATTCAATCAAGCAAGCCAGATTCTTTTCATTTGCCTGTTTAGCTGTCTCCAAATGTATGTGTGCCATATCAACTGCAGCAAGTAAGAGCTTCTTTTGGTCTGCATAAAGTCCAACTAGGAGATCAGAACGAAGCCTTTCCACATTTTGTATAAACTCACTGCCCTCTTCCCCATCATAAAAAGGCACTTCAAACATTGCCAAATGCTTGTCCTGTGTGTATTAACAATAAAATTTAAAAATTCAAAAAAAATAAAAAACTCAAAAAATAAAAATAAACTTGCCATATCACGTTGAAATGCATCAAGGGTTTGATGTGCAGATTGCCATTTTTCAAACGCCTCTTGGTTTGCCACATTCAAAGGACTGGACTCCAATAAAATCACCTCTTGCATAAGAGCAATCAATCTTTCGTTTGCCAAAGCTAACTCTGCCTTCAAGTTTTGTTTTAGTGCCAACTCAGCCTGTGTCCTGGCCTCCAAAATGTTGGCTTTGGCCCATGCATCAAATGATGCATATAATAATGAAACATTACCACTACCACTGGGATTTTTCTGAAAAACTGGATGATCCTCTAGAAAACAAAGAATGCATCTGAGGAAATTGAAGTAATTATCCATGTCATTGATATGACCCCATTTTTGAATCTGCACTCCAGTGGTCACCAAGACAGCAGATGTTTGTCTGCTCATTACACACAATGGCTTCATCAAACACAAGACTGATGATAATGATGAGGTACTGCTGCAGCTGTGTTGTTCATCCATCTCATCGTCCACTTTGTCGCTAGATGATGAACCTGATACAAATAAATCAAGCTCCACTATTTTTTTCATGCTGCTGTTATTGTCCTCACAATAGTAGTCATTAGAAAAAGAGGAAGAAGCAATACCAGAAGTATTGTCTTGTTGGTGAATAATACCTCCTCTTTCTTCTTCAGAAGCTGAAGAGGTATTTTTTATTCTATACTTGAATGGAGGAGGAAAGGAACGAGTATTGGATCTAGTCACTTCCATGTCAGCCATTTTAAGCAAAACAAGCAATGCTTGGTGCATATTATTATTATTATTATTTTTGGTAGCTTCTTGAAGAGCAACAGAATGCAGATATTCACGTGCCAGATTTCTTGCCTCCTGGGGATGCTTCAATTGCTGAATACTGGGTCCCAACAATCTCTCACAAGCAAAACTAGTATCCATCATGTAGACATAGTATCCTCTATAATGCAATGCCTCCTCTTCAAGCTCTGAGTTATGCTTTGGACTTCTTCTCAATCTAGTCAGCAACTTCTGACCCCTCAAGATATCATCCTTTGGAATTGTTTCAATACTATGCAATGATGATGATAATGATTCTTCATCACGCTGACGTTTTTTTTTGCTGCTGATTGCTGCCATCACAATCTAGAGGCTTTTTTGGATGAACAGAATGGGTGGTCACCTTTTATTGCAACTTTATCTGAAATAAAAAAACACAATTATTATGCCAGAAATAGAAAAGAAGCTACAGTTATAATATTGATAACAACCCAAAATAGATTTAAAAACTGTTTTTTTACACAAGAAAAAAAAGTGTTAGCATGATGATGACCCTCATCAAGGCTATAGTAGCAATCAATGGGATCTACGATATTATATGTGCATGCTGCATTCTTTTGCTGGGTTTAGAATGGGGGAGAAAAAATCTATCAGTCTTTTCCTTTTTTTCAACTCTTCATGCAGACATGTTTGAAAAGGAGGAGCATAAATCCCATCCTGTAATTCTGAGATTTTTAGCCTACTGGCTCTTAACATATGGAATCATCAGGCTGACTGCTGGAGGCTGTGAACGTAATAACAATAATGCATGCCTTCCTTTTGCAGCGCTTACTTATTTCATAGAAGCGTTTTGTTTTATTTATGAGTATATAATTGGTCAAACCATGATAAAGTCAAAAGTAGGATTTGTGTCTGTAGCTTCCACAAGCCTTGGAATCACGATATTAACAATATCCTGCTACTACTTTGAATTATAACTTCCAATAAACAAAGTTAATAACTAAAAACACAAGTAAACTTAAGCATGCCTGAGCGCCACCAAGTTCCCTTTAGTTTTTTGTTTTGGTTGTTGTTAGTGTAGCTTGCCTCTATTAAAGAAGAAGAATTAAAAGGTTGTTTTTTTGCACAGGCGCGAGGACGCATACAAGTACAATCTGGTAGAAGCACCATTCCATGTGCTTGACACAGTGATATTACAGAAAGAGGGCAGTCATAATAATAATGGATACTGCTCTTCTCTACACATTTCATTAAGCTTCCTCCTTCTCCCTCATCATCATACACCAAATAAGAAGAAGCAGAAGGACACCCCAGTGGAACACATGCACATAAATTGTTATCAACTACATAATAATTATACAAAAAACTGCTTCTTCTATCAGAGCATGTGAGTGTGGCTGGGCAGCAGAGTGCTGATCCCTCAAAGGCTATAGTACTGCCATCACTAGCACATGGTGTGCCGCTACTACAAGCCACTCCCTGTGGGCAGATGGGCTTAGGGGCATGTGTAGTAGTAAACATAGTAGTAGTAGTAGTAGTAGTAGTAGTAGTAGTATCATTTGCATGGCTATCATAATTAAACACTACAGGTATTGCTATCATATTATTGTAATTGTTATCTTGTTGATGTGTGGTATGCACAAGCATCAATGCCATTATTATTGTAATAGTGATGATGACAGTCTGCATTTTGTTTTATTATTTTACAAATATGCTTAAATAATAAACTTAAATGAAATCCTCTGTTGTTAATAGCTTTTGTTCTCCTAATTTATTTGTATCATTAGCAGCAGCAATCATAGGGAATGCTCTTCTAACAAAATTAATTAGTTCATTATATGCAGCTGCTAAGCGTGTGTGAAGCGCTTGACGATTAGAGTGTGCCCACTCACCACCCCCATTCAAAAAAATGCTAAAACCACTTTGCAGCCATGCTTTAGCCTTTCCATAATAATAATCTGCAGCCTCTGCAAACACCTTGGGTGTTATATCAGTTATTGATGCATACTTAAATAAAAAATTGGCAAATCCAACATGTGCATCTTGACTAAGAACTGAAGGAAGCCCATTCAAAAAGAAAATATGAGTTATCATCCTTCTAATAGCATCCATCATATGTGATGGAGGAACAGAGTTATGTGGCTGTAGTGAAGCCAATGCTAATTCGTCAACACGAGCACCAGTGGTGGCTATTTTATACACTGTCTGCCCCACCACACCAAGATTGACGTTTTTTACGTCAAAGCCACACATACACAGTAGCATAGAATAATGCTTGGCTTTTTCTGGTGGCATGTAGGAAAGTGCAGTCTTGGTGACATACTCTGCCAAGACATAACTTAAAGGCATATATCTGCTATGAGTTGATAGCCAGTTTATAGCTCGCCACATGGTCCAGAATTGACCCACTGTTTGAAATTGACTACCATTACTCAATAATGCTGATGGGCTGCTGCTACTACTATTGTTACTACTACCATTATCTTCTTCTTTATCAAACAAGCTATGGCTATATTTAGCTAGAAGTGGATATGAGGCAATGAACTCTTTTAATGAATCTATTAGACCACCACTATTACCACTGCCCTCTTTTTTGATCATAACATCATTATTTTTTTTGGTTGAAATGTCAATGATACCTTTATTATTACAACTATTGCTACCACCTAAACCAACAGACATTATGATGATGAGTGATATAGAATTATTATTGTATCTGAGTCATATATAGGCCTTGCTGTTATTATTTTGAAGATATATCATCATCACTCTCTTGGTACACTCCCTTTTATTATTTATATATACCCAGTACTTAAAAATATTGCATTAATGAACACATATCAAAGCTTCAATCACAACCACAACAAAAAAAATTACTTACTACTATTATTAGTATTGCATCAGCATACAGCACAAGCACAGCCTGCACAATGTTTTGATGCCTATATTGGAGCTCCACCAACAGACCTCCCCCTCTGCGGAAACAATATCCTAGACCCTGGAGAAATCTGTGATGATGGCAACAAGATAAATGGAGATGGGTGCAATGCTTTTTGCTCTGCCTTTGATGCCATGGTGGCTGCAGCCACTTTGGCTGGTAGCACAGTACAATGCCCCAATGGGCAGCCAGTGCTTGGAGGGACCACCAGCAACACTCTTTTTTGCAATCTACGCGCAGTTGACACAGCTCTAGATGGAACCTATATAATTCTGGCAGATGGAGGCACTCTCTTACGAATGGACCTTTTTACTGATAACTTGGAAGGCAGCATCAGGCAACTGGACGCAAGCATCGACCATGAATTTGGTGCTATTTGTTCTATTGCTGTGCTGGCGCCTGATGCTAGCATTCTCATCCATGATTGTGGAAAACAGCAGATATGGGTAGCTATGGGTGATGGCACTCATGTTCAAGAAGTGGTTGACTGGTCATCTTCATTAATGCCAATGAATCCATCCATCCCTTTGTCACCTGGACTCATTTTTAAAGCGTTTTATGATAAATCTCAGAGATTAACAGTAGTGGCTGCACAATCAACAAATCCATCATCATCATCATCATGTGTTCAGATTCTAAAGGTCAACATCAGTCATTTTGATGGTGCTTATATTTCAGCCACCACAAGTGACACAATAGCAGAGATCCCATGCACTCTCTATGGTGTATGGGAAGGTGGAACCAAAATTATTTCCTTTGATGCACACGGAATGGAGCCATATCAAGTGACCCGTGAGATATGTGCAGCAACCTTTCGTCCAGGCCAGCTATGCTATGTGGTCTATATGCAACGGACCTCCCATATGGATTTCCTTAAAGCATTTATTCCAGAGCAAGGTGGAATAGATCTTGAGTACTATGCATCCACTACAAACTTGATGGACAATGCATTAGGTCCACAACTTATACGATTTGGTGGGGGTGGATTACTACCTAGCAACAATCTAGTTTATACACTTCGTGCCTCATGCTTTCAGCTCGAGAGTCGCATAATGTCCCCACATCAGGGCAAGATTCCAGCTGCTGTAACATTGGGAAATTCATGCAAACAAGCACCACAGCTTGGTCTAAAATGCTTGCTACCATTCAACAATCCATTCCTCACAGATATCATGACATCACCTATTCTGTTACCAGATGGACTCAGTGTCACACACACCCACCTCGAACTAAGCCAAATTTTTAGCGCACAGGTTTTTGTTGTTTTCAATTTTTTTTAAATTTTTTTTAAATGATATATATTTTTTTCAGTGTGAAAGCCTCAAGAACCAAACTGCAGCAGGCCCTATTTTATATCAGAGCATTCTGCAGAGTGTATATTCTGGTACTATACCTGTTGACTTTGTGGAATTGGCTGGAATTTTAGATATAATCTACATTACACCTACATCAGTGGGTCTCATTTCTACCAAACGCATCCTCTTCAAGGATAGAACTCAGCCAGGGTATGCACGAGCCACAAACCTCATATATTGCCCTCCATCTTTTTTTGGTTTTGTAGGTGGTACATGTGCTTCCTGTTCTGATGTGACAAGTAGAGGCTATAAAGCTTCAGTGGCTTGGCAGATCCAGTGTCCAATGCATGGCATGCAACAGAAAAGTGGTATTTCATCCACATTTGAAACCTTTAGCATGGTGACAGGAGGTGGCCACATCACAGAGGCTGATTTTTTTAGAGGTATCTGCATTTTCTCTGCTGCTAAGAACAAGTCATGTCCTTCTATGGATGCAGTAATTATGGACACACCACAACAGTTCAACATGGCAGCTGATACACAGGATGCTGCTGCTGCTGGAATACAGATGCCTACTACAACAGTCAGCCTTGTTAGCTGTCTTATAGCCACTGCTGAAAACACCACTGAAACCAAACTCTTCAGAAAGAATACAGCTGAATACAGCACTAGAATCACCTCACAAGGCAGCAATATTATAGCAGCCTCGTTGCAGGCTGGGATACTAAAAAATGCAAACTATTCTCTGCCTGGTGATCAAGACATTGCCCTGCGCTGTAAGGCCAGCATGGCCTACGGGCTTGGTGCCTTCTTAAAATGTGCAGTGACTGCCACTACTACCAATGATGCTGGAGGAGGTCAAAGAAGAAGACGCAGCTTACTTGCTGCATCAGACAATAATGCACAACCACAGCAGACCATGGTAGTGGAACATCAAGGAGTAGCAGTAGCCTCTCTCACCACGATCTCTTGGACTAAAAATAATAATAATGATATGACAGACATCCATCTTCTGAGAGATGTGAATAATATCAATAATGTAACTACATCAAAAAACTCAGCAGACCAGCAATTCCCATGGTGGCTTGGTATATGCATTGGCATAGTTAGTTTTTTATTGGTGTTTGGTCTCTTTTTTATCTTGTACAAAGGACGTTTCCTCAAACGAACTCCTGCTACCACTACTGAAGCCTCATGGCAGACTGTAATGAAAACAAAGAGAAGGAGGATAGACAAAGAAGAGGAAGCAAAAGGAAGAGGAATCACATCAAGTTTTATATATAACAATATTTAGCTCTAAAAAGGTCAAAAGTGGCACATGTAGGAAATGAAGGAATGTAGGATCGTTTTTACTCGTTTATATTCTATATTATGGCTATACTTTTCCCTCCCCCCTCCCTCTCCTTCAAATTTAGACTTTATACCATTATACATACATTCCCTACATTTCATACACTAAATATATAAAGTATAATAAAAGAGAACAGCTTAATTAAAGAATTTCAAAAACAAGCCATGTATGATTATTTTTGATTATACATTCTCATACACACATAATTGAAAAAGTCGTATTTTTTATTATTAGAATGCAGACTGTCCACGCAATAGTCTTCTAATTGCATCCATAAACCTGTTGCTGTCATTTAAAATAGCTTGTTCTGCTTCAAGAGACCATGATGTACCACGAGGAAAGATGATTCTCAACATGGCACCTCCTCTTCTTGATACATGGAAACTACTCTTGGCAAGCAAAAGCAATGCATGTGGGGAGGGAATGAACATGGACCATTGTATATCCTTAAGCTCAACAGTATGGCACACGTCTGTATGGTGAATTGTCGTCATATGCCTGCAAAAAAAATATTACTATATGTATATTCTTATTAGTATATAATCATTCTGATATCATTATTATCACCAATCTCTCAAGCGATTTGCAATAAAGCATGAAGAAGGAGCATGTTGTTGTTGTGTTTTTTTTGTCAAGTCAAACAAAAAACTGGAAAAAGAGGAAGTAATTGTGGTTGAAGAAGAGGCCGGAGATGAAGAGTAAGAAGAAGAAGAAGTAGAAGACAAAGGAGGAGAGATGCTATTTTCATCCAAGAACAATGGCAGCCCAATATGCCCCTTGAGCACTAGCATGTAGATTGTGACTTGTGTGTCTACTATATCAAGACCACTCACCTGTCATGTAACCAAAACTGATTACATGACAAAAAATTTATGCTACTAATATCAATGCTAATATTAATATACCACTTTCCAATCTTGAATTAATGCATGCATGGACCTCACTCCTCTGAAATCCACATGCATTTTACTGAGGCAAGGAGCAAAGGTTCCAGCCAAAGTAGCAATAAGATCTCCAGTTGCACCCCTCCCCTAAAAAATTTGAAAAGAGAAGAATAAATAAAAGGAATGAAAGACAAGTAAAATACAAAAGAAAAAGAATATAGATACCTTTAGAAACTCAAAGCATTCAAGATTCAATTCATAAGGAGACATGCATGAACCACATGTATTTTCAATGTGAAAATAACTTGATGGGTGCACTGAAATAGATGAGCATTGTTTCTTTCCAGAAAAAAGAATGATCCATATGTATTGCACATCAATTTCCAAATCTGACATTTGGATTTGAAAAAATTGGTCTACAGTTCCACCAACATCATGATTATTATCCCTACCCACATTTTTTCCCTTTTCTGGTGGTGTTATTGTTATTTTTTTCTTTTTAAGTACTCTTTTTCTATGATTTTGTAAAAAAGAGAAAGAGGTTATTGAAGAATTGCTGCTATCAGCATCAATATGGTGATTTTTTTGCCTATAATTATTATTATTAGTATTAAAGCCTTTTTCAGCTCTCCTCCTTTTTTGTTTTTTCAGTGCAGTAATAGCAGTGGTAGTGGCAAAACTATGGCTGCTACTATCATTATTATTAATGTGATTACATACAGTAGTAGCAGCAATGTCCTCTTCTTCCTTATCATCATCTGCTTCACTGCTACTACTATTGATACAGCTGCTGTCACTTGCATCATAATCAAGAAATGACACCACTGGAGCACTGTATTTAGCCAATGTGACTGCTTCTATCTTACATTCAGCTGCCCCCCAGGCTGAAATTCTGATTTGAGACCCTCCTTTATTAAATTTGCCTACAAACTTGTTGGCAGGAAGTAACACAACATCATCATTCTCTTCTTCTTCATTTTCCTCATCTATCTTTTTCTCCATCATGCTACCACAGACATAATAAGAAGGAACAGTCAAATGTTCAAGTCTTATACCCCAATGAGTGCCTATCCTTAACAATAAAGTGGTGGTAGCAGTAGTAGTAGCTGTGGTTACAGGTGATTGCCTCCACTGTACCAATGAAGAACCAAAACAAAGTGGAAGAGGAGGAGGAGCTAATCCTTTTTTATAAGAGGTAGGATTTAAACTTTCAACAAAACTTAATAATTTAACAACAGGATTCATTGTTATTGTTATTGTCAAACCCCACACTTCACACTACACACAGAGAAAGAAAAATATGCTCTAAGTAGTCTCTCTAAAATATATTAAAGCATTTTATGGTAGAATGCACAACAAGTAAAAAAACACTAAAAAATGGCCAATATTATTACTACCTCTACTGCCAACAATACAGCTGCCACTGCTACTTCTGCTATGCTGTCAACTGCTACTACTAGTAAAAATAACACTAATAATATAATAGAAGCTGAATTTGAACTCCCAGTGCACATGCCAGAGGAAGATATATTAGTGGTGAGAAACATTCTTATCGGGCTTCAGAGTCTAGGTACAGATAATAAATTCAGTCCACCTTGTGTGAGTTATAGAGTTGATACCAGCTTTACTGGTTACTATCTTTTAAGGGCAATGTTACCATCAGCAAACCTCTTTGAATTAGACCTTGAGGATATGCTCTTTATTCAAGCCATCAATCCAGCCAGAATAGAGAGGGTGGCAGTTACAAGGAGTGTTATATCAGGACCATGTGAGCTAATTATCAAAGTGCTTGATTGCAAGCAAAAGGTCATGGTGGTATCACTCACCAATTTTTTTGCAACCCGTAAAGTCAAAAGGCAGCGGGTAGCATGATGATATTAATATGTCGGTGATATCCTTATAATGGCAATTTTTTAATATCCATTTTAATCTGCAGATATGATAATCACAATATAACTGTATTATCACAATACACAAAAATGAAAATAAAAAACACCATATTTTCGCCCTCAGTAATACTTTTTGCACGAATTTTAAAGACAATAGGCAAAAGTACTTGGAGAGGTAATAATAAATTGAGCAATTCCATACGAGGGAGAATTTGTCTTTGTTGAAAGGTGACACCAACACGCATAAGATATAACATACTGCATATAAATTCACGATATCGCATTGTATTCTGCATTTGGCGAGCTACCCGTGGACCACCATAAACCAATAGCAAGCCTGATATGGAATCAGTGCATTGTGAGACTACAGTTTCCATATCCACGCTTTCCCTTGAGGTAAGACTCCTATTCTTTCTGCAATGAAATACCACCTGAGCTAAGATGGATAGCATATTGGGTCTTAGGCAACGTTTATCATGTGACGCTTCTCTAAGCACACGTGAAAAAATTGCCAATTCTTTAGCTTCATTGCGTTTTCTCTCTTGCTCTAAACATCGTTCAGTACATTCTGAATCAAGCAGTTCACGTACTGTTGCTTCAACTGTATCTCTCAAATATTCACCTTTTTGTTGCCAATAATAATAATAATTATGTTGTAAAAAATGACGCTCAGGCTGACGATGAGACAGGTGATGATAGTAGTAATGACAATAATCAGAAGTGTTTTCATTATTATTATTATTATTATTATTATTATTATTATTATTATTATTATTATTATTATTAACATTTTTTAATTTTATATTTTTAATATTATTATTATTATTACCAACATTACGATAATGATATGGATGATACAACCACTGCTGAACAGTATTATTATGTGCTGTAGCAGTACCATCATTTCTCTGCTGTTTTTTAGAAGCAGTAGTGGTATGATGATCAGAAATAATATTAATATTATGATACAGTTTCTTTTCTCGCTCTTCACCATTATATTTCATCATCCTTCTTCTTGTCATATATTTTCTAGCAGTGGTGATGGCAGACTTGGTAGTGCTTGTAAGTTGTATTGCATCCATACTGTATTTAGATTTATTATGATTAGTGGTAGTGACAGTCTGAGTAGTGGGAGGCCCAACACGCTCCAAAGCTGAGCGCTCAGGATGCATTTCATATTCCAGCGTCACACACCCTGTGATGGTACATACACGCTCACTATTGTCTGAAACAACTTCAGGACATTCTCCACAGCAGCACCAATGCTCTGCTCCACACACTCTACACACTGAATATCCAGAATCTAAACTATTCCATTCATGTATACAACAATGAAAATTATAAGGCAATAAAAACCCACCCTTGATAGTGCTCTCATACAGTAATCTCAAACGTGACTGTTCAGTACGCCGCTGTATTCCACCACAAGAAGTGGCAGCTCTTAACGTAGTCATTTTTAATATATGTTATCTTTTATATTAGGTGCAATTATTTGTTGTAAATATATTACTGTTTTCAATAAGAACAACAGCAAAAAAATTTTTTTTTCTACAATTACACAATGATTATTATCAGTATATTAACTCCACGTATATCTTGAAACAAAACCACACCCACAATTGAAATGCAGAGGCTCGTTGTGACGAAAAAAAAGACAATTTGGAATCACTTGATTGATGATATTGTATCCAGCCTCCACTATTCTATGTGCCTCTACACATCTGGCCATTTCATGTTGATTATCAAAGAAAGTCAGCACATCACCAAGCCTTGAATATTGAAATGAAATAATTGCAGCTTGTTGCTGTGCTGCAGCAACAGATGAAGTAGAGGTATTAGTAACTGATAGAGATGTATTATTATTATTTCGAACAGTCTGTCTAGCACGCAAAAGCTGATTATAGGCAACAAAAACACATAAACTCTTTTTGTTCACTTGAAGTGCTAACATTTCCTTCTGCATACTTGGTGGTAGACTATTGACTACAGCCCATGCTCTCATATTTGCAATTGCACTGTATACACTGAGTGTTTCAGCTGCCCACGCAACTGCTGCTGCTGAGCTCTGCACATTTGAAGCAACAGATGAATCCATCACACCAAGTTTAGCAGCTAACAACATCAATCCAGCATACAGCTGCTCCAGAGCAGCATCCATTTTTGCTGTTGTAGATATAGGAAATGAAAATGTTTCTGATAAAAAACAAAATACATCTTCCTTTTCTTCATCACCAGTAGAAGTAGCCGTAGTAATAGTAGCATTGTTTAATGAATTCCTCTTTCTTTTTTTATCATGGGTGGTTGTATTATCATGTGTATTAATGTTTTTATGTATGTGTGGTGGTGATAATATTAACATTGTGGTGGGTGGTTGTAGGGCAGGCTCAAAAATTTTTATGGAAAGAAAGGGTGGAATTTTCTTATTCTGCATAACAAAAAATATAACAGCAGAAAGCAGAAAGCAAGATCTGTTGTGTTGTTCAACTTGTTACAATCAAGTCTGTTCAAACCCTTTATTGTCTTTTTTTTAAAATTATATTAAAAAAACAGTGCATCACAGATCATGTGATATTTTTATAATAATAATAATAATAATAATAATAATAATAATAATAATAATAATAATAATAATAATAATAATAATAATAATAATTCAAAAGACACAATGACAAGAAATGGACATTTATTGTTTTCACTCAAGAAAAACAACACAACCACCAAAATTATTGCTGATGCATCCTTATTATCTCAATGCTCACAAAACCAAGAAATCCACTACCAACACCAGCTGCTGAATGTTGCTGTTGAGATGTGACTGAAGAAGGAGAAAAATCAGCAGTTGCTGTGAACAATCCCTGTACATACTGAATATCAACTTGTAGGAGTTCTGCTTTCATATTGATATATTCAGTCTGCAAGCGATTGATCTGTGTGGCTCCAAAAAGGCAAGCTGAATGTTCAAACCCAGTACCATGATTAACAGAGGTTCTGGGAACTCTAACTAAAATTTTTCCATCTTCAACCTCTTCAGAACCCTGACTATCCAAAGTGCAAATAAAAAATGCTTTAGCATCAATCTCAAGAGCTTCTTCCACATTTGTGGATAGTCCATCACTAGCAGTCAGCAAAATGGTAGCATCTGCAGATATTTGTTGAAGAGCTGCAATACTGACTTTCAACTTAGTATCTGTCTTGACGATAGCATCTTCCACTTCATATGGAGTCATTTGTATATTTTGTCCATCAGAGAATAAAGTGACATACATTGCACGCACTTCATCATATCTCTGCAACACCAGCACAAAAAAACAGTTCAACAAAATATACATAACAAAACAAAATGATTGAAATTGTACCTGCAACACACCCATAATAAAAAGAGAAGCTGCTATATCATTACCATCACCACTATTGCTACATCTTGTTGATTGAGGTATTTGTAACAAGCACCCAGGTCTATCAATTATGCACAGTGGTCTAATCATAACAGTAACTCTTCCGCCTAGAAAAAAACGAGAACCTTCACCACCCACATCAGCATTGCCATCCTGGTTTGTAACATCTCCTCCTTGTGTATTATTATCATTATTGACACGACAAATGTATGCTGTGACATCAGTCTCCACTCCATCTCTAAGGAGCTTGTACTTGTTATCACCATCCACTTTTAGAGATGCAAATCCTCCAGTTCCATCCTCCATTTTTACAGGAGTCCATAGATTACATGGAAAACTATAATGCACACATTCAGTTGGTAATGTTCGTTCCTGCACATTCAGTAAAACTGCCAACTGATAACGAGATGCAGCAGGTCCCAGATCCTCCACCATTCCAGACCTATAATTTTTCCATGGGTAAGCATGTCTTTTTTTTAAGAAGACAAGAGAAATCACCTGCATGGTGCATCAATGCCCACATTTCTGGAAGGCCTCATTAAAAGCTTTCTATTACTTGGAAGTAGAGGTGGGCATGTAAAGCCAGCTTGTACAACTGGTGATGGTAATCCAATAAAGAGCTCTTTTGACATAACCATTCTAGGTGGAATACAATGATGATAGAAACGTTGCACCAGTTGTGAAATCCCACAGAAACGACTTGATTGGGCAGGCTGATTTCCAAATAAAGAGGCAATCAAAAGCAACCACCTGCAAAAAATAATTGTTATAGAATAAAATAAAAATAAAAAACTCAATATACCTCATATCAGCAGCCAAAATCGCAGTCCCCATTTCAGATGCAACCATTCGCAATGGTGGCAGACTGAGTGTTTGCATACTCTGGAGAAACTCAGACTCACTTTCCAAATCATCCACTGCATATTGAGCATACAACTGTTGTTGGACTTCCCTATTTCTACCCATCCAAAAATGCGGAAGAGTAGAAGCAGATCCCAATATAGAAGGCCATGCAAACGGCTTGTTGATATAACGCATTAACATGCTGCACATGATCTCAACACCATCTTCAGAACTTGGAATTAAATACCTATCTTTCAAAATTCTGAAATATTTTCCATGAAGAGTCCTGGCAATCTGTTATACCATATTATTATTATGCATCCACATTTTGAAAAATTCTAATAAGGTACCTGATCACAAAAAAAAACACGTGCATCAGCACTGAGAATTGTGCTTGATTGCTTTCTAACCAAGAGATTATCAGCTGTAATATAGAGACAACTTCCAACACTTATGAGACCATTGCCACCATCACCCCCTGGTGCTTCAAACACTCCATCTGGCACCAATCGATTTGCCCATGTGAAAGTAGCTGCTGGTGTATCATGATGATCAACATCCACTTGTTGAGAACAAGCATCAACATCAGCTGATGCTTCATGATGCACATAGCGTGCATAAAAACCAGTGATTGCAGGACAATGGTCTGAATTGCCAGTTTCCAACCATTTCAAAAGATTGTCAAGCTTCACAACAGGCACCCTTAACATAAGACATAAGGTCTGCATAAGAAGAAGAAAGTCAAGACCCAACATATGCTCCATAGTATCTGCAATCACCCAAGGAACTGAAGCCACTGTACCCTCTACCTTTAAAGCAAAGGCAGTGCGTTCTATGGCCATTTGATGTGTTCCACCCAACCGTCCAGCCTCTAAAGTTTCGCGTGTAGAAGCTGCCAATAAAGCCACAGCCACTCCTCTAGCTTTTGAAATTTGAAGATAACGCATTTTGTCCCCCTGCAAAGGCACACCAAATATGTATGTGCATACCAGTATGCTGAGCACATACAATGCTACAACAACAATAATAACAACAATATGTACCTCGCCAGACATATTTGGATTGAGCATGTCCTTCATACGATCAAGATGTGAATAAAAGGTTGTCAAAATAGCATCAGCCACACTGGATTCTGGCAATTTTCCAAGTTCGCCAGTCCACTGCATAAAAGCGGCAAACAAAGCAGTTCCCATACAACTAAAATAAAGAGGCCTGGCAAGTTTCAGAAGCCTGCTGTTTTTGTTACCAGACAATGAAATGACTACTGCACCACCTTGCTGTTGTACTGAAGTAGTGTTAGTATTATCACCACCAGCACCATAATTGGTGGTATTATTATTTGCATTATTATTATTACGGCGAGGATGAACTCTACTAATCCCTGCAGATCCAGCACAGATGCTTCTTGATACAGTTGCAATAGTGGTCACGCGCTCAATGCATTGAGGGCTCACATAATTACTGTGAATAGTAAAAATAATCATACAAAAAAGAATAAGAACAACAACAACAATAATAATAACAATTAGAACACCAAATTTCACCTGCAAATTAGCATATAGGCATATAAGACTTGATGGTACAAAACAGTCAACCTTTCACCAGTTCTCCTATCATCAGATCGCGTAGTGGAATATGTACCAGCCACTGTGTTGGTATTCCTAACAATTTGCCAAGCAATGGATTGTAGATAATTGAGAGAGGCAAGACTTCCATTGGCTATTACTTCAGTTGAAAAAAGCCGTAGTGTGGCATCAGTCACCACATGCTTGAGTTGCATATCAGATCCAATCCCTTCAGAAATGTTACAGGTCAACTACAAAAAATAAATCAAAATCAATAAACTCATCGACATCAAATCAATAAAGCAATAAAATACATTACCCCCAACAAACCAAGCTCAGTAGTCCGTTTGATCTCCTTGCAAACACTATCCACCAATCTAACAAAGTTAACATATGCATTGATGTCAATGACAGTCTTGTATTCCCCCATCACATAATCAACACCAGTGCCATTTGATTTGCTGGATAGAACAGCCTCATTTTCACCACCAGGAACCCTGTACTTTTTTCTATAACTACCACCACCATCACACACAATAATAGTAGCACCAATTCCATTGCATGCACCTTGGATGACAGAATCATGATAATTCAGAGCAAGCATCAAATCGGATATCAGTATTTGAAACATTAAAAAGAAATTATCTGGCTTCATTTCCCAAATCTGATTACATTCATCCAATTTATACATCACAAACATGAGTGCCTCATGCAGGCCACAACCCACCCGTTTTCCTCCAAATGCATCTATAAAAGTGTCATATGTATCCTTGCATTCACTGCGTGACACAGCACCATCGTGGAATTTGTTAAATTCTCCATAGGCAGCAATCCTATTGTTGTAATAACCATCACTGCCATTAGAACGCGTCAAAGCCAGAGTATAGGCCAAGCTAAGACAGGCCTTTAAACCATCAAACTTCTTTCTACTAGTATTGATAAAGTAGTTTTCATCTAACTGATCCACTGCCTCAATCTTGTCTATAATTTGAAACACCTGCCTTGCCCATGAAGCATCACCATTAGCCAACATGGGCCTGTTCATCTTGTCATTATTTTTTCCAAGAACTATATCCAACAATTCCATTGAACTCATCATTCGTGATGTTGTCGTTATTACATTTGAAGATACAGCAGCTAGTGGTGGTTGTAACTGTTGTCCCTCTCCATTCATACCAATACTATATTGGTGTTCAATATGCAAGGATGCCTCAAGCAAGGATATCATGATGCTATATGGCAACACTTTGAGATAACGTCTAAAATCAATCAGACTCATATGAGCCTCAACATGCTTGGGTGCATATACATACATGGCAATAGCACATCTCTGTGACAAATAATTAAATTACATCATCACCATAAATGAATACCATCATCACAACACACATACCGGAATGCCTCTTGTCACAGAGGAAGAGGAGGAAGTAGAAGAATCTGATACCAATAATGACACTAATGAAGCTGAAGCTGAAGCTTGCTGTAGGGGTAGTATCTCAATAGATGGAAAAGGAGTTACTATATTTTTCTCTTCTTCTGCAGAAGGGATACTACTATCACTGCTACTACTATCATCATCATCTTCATCCACCATCATCCTCCTATGTTGTCCATTTGCTTCCTCCTCACCATGAGGAAGATAATGATTATTGCTGCGATTGTAGTGGTAATAGCCATCCCCACCATTTGTATCACCACTATTACCTCTTCCTCGTCCACGCCCCCTCCCCCTTCCTCTGTTATTACCACGTTGTGACTGCTGTCCACGTCCTCTTGCACGTCCTCTGCCACTTGCGTCACCACAATCTCCACCAATATTGTTGCCACCACGACCTCCTCGACCACGTTTTCTACCCCCTCCACTCCTTGATGATGAAACAGCGTATGTTGCGTTGCCAACATGAAAAAAGTTACCCCCATTCATTCTCTGACCAGAAATGGTATTCTTGATTCCAGCATCAACCTGTTCGTCATATAAACAAACATTGGCTATATGCACAGGGTTCACATAATCCTTGCGTCTATCAGCATCCAAGAGCATACCCAATCCTTCAATTCTAATTTTGCCAATGCTATCATCTTCAGCATCAGTCATAGCAATAAATCCTCCTTCTCCTTGTTCTGCCTCCACTCTACTCTCTGCCACTTCTTCCACAAAAAAATATTTTGAGCCATGTTTATCAATAAAGTGCACCTTGATCCAATCAAAGGCAGCCTGAGCGCTGAAGAGACATGTGAATCCATTTACACCAGATGAAGTCATCCAATTCATACTCCCTTCACCATACAATGTGTAACAACAATCCTGATGAGTATTGATCACAGACGCCACATGAAATGCCAGATTAGTCCAGATACTCCGTCTACTATCTGCATACCTTACATCTGCAACAGATGCACGATTGACACTTTGTGTAGTGATATAGGCAGCTTTGCGAATGGAAAAGGCAAGTGGAGATTTGGCTACAATGACCAAGTATTGTTCCTTCAATATGCAAGGTACTTCTCCCTCTTTTCTTTGTGCTGTTATTTCAACTTCTCCTCTTCTTGTGGTATTTTCATCATCAGAATCACCTCTAAGATGAACCTTTGCTGTGACTTCATAAATACGAAGTTCAATTTCGATTTCATGTAAATTGCGAGAGGTAGATCCATCCACCTCTTTGACAGTGATGTTGCTTTTCTGTCTACCTTCTGGATCCATATTCACAATGAGTCCAGGCACTCCCTTAATGTAGGCACCATGCTCCCCCTTCTCCCTTTATCATTAACATCAACACCCAATAAAAAATCAAAAACTAAAAGATAAAACAAAATATAGAGTATGTCATATACATACATACAACAAGAAATATTGTTCAAGACCCAAATTGCATCCTGGGCAGCACTTGGAATGGAGGTAGGATCTTTCATTTCAAAGGCAATTACAAATGGTGGTGCATAAATTTGATTGTCTACCAATGGCTCTCCTCCATTCTAGAAACACAAAAAAAATACGTATAAAAACATAAACAGTAAAGGACAATAAAATACACATCTACAGTGTACTATATAATAGTACTTCAGCTATTACCTTTTTTCTTATCAAACCACGGGCAACATCTTCCTTGCAAAGTCTCCCTCCACTACTACTGCAATGACTCTCAAAATGTGACAATTCATGCTGCTGCTGATGTTGTGTTGATAATGATGATGACTGCTGCTGATGCTGCTGATGATCTGACATCACCCTCTATTTTAATTTGTGGCTGGTTTCTGCCTGTCTGCACGTAATTATGGCTATATAGTGGCAAAAGAGAGATGGTCATGCACTTGTCATTTTAAAATCTATTTTGGGTAGATGCTATATGTAGAGGTGCTGTAGAATTGAGATAATTTAGTGATCTATTTTGGGAAACCTTTTTAAAATTTAAAATATATTATTAATTATATATATTTTTCTTCTAAAAATAGAATAGCTCCAGCAGTAGTAGTCTTGTTGTTCTTTGCAGCTTGGTTTAGCTATTCACCAGTCATCAGTAAATCATCACATACAAAAAAAAACTGTATTTGAGTGTATCATATGCCAATAATGCTTCCACCTCAAAAACAAAACACTGTGAAGGTCACCATTGATGAATTTCGAGGGTATATCAAGTTTAGGATTCTTGATAGTATTGCTTACCCTGGCACATTTAAGAAGTTTATGCTGGCCAGAAAGGAGCAAGATGCTGAATGGGCTGTGAGTATGGTGCAGCAAGTACAGGGTGTGCAAAGCGCAATACAGGAGCTTGAGCTGAAGGAACAAGAGTTGCGCACTTCGCATTTATCAACACTTCATATTGTTTGGCAGCATATTGCAGAGAGCAATCTACCCCCATCAGATCTTCCACTCACCATTGCAAACTGCATGATTTCTCGCAAGGTGGGAGTACCATGTGTGGTTATCAAGGGCAAGGGGCGTGGTGCTCAACCTTTTACTGTGAATAGCCGCTTTGCATCTTTTTTGTATGACCTATGGATCATATACAAGATGGACATCCTGATCAAGACCTTTGCTCGCCATACCATGGAAGAGATTGACCCATGTAGTCAATTATCTATGGCTAATATAGCAGCAATATTCCAGGTAAATATCTTTTTTTTAAATTTATATTTTGCCTTTTAATGTCTTTTAACAGGCACAGGACAAGGAGGATGATATTTTATGTCTTGCAAAATCTTTTCATGCAGCCTACAGCCATGTGTATCTATCAGCTGTATGTGGTTTGCAAACCATAGTATAAAAAATATCATGTTATTATTGCTGTTATATAAAAAATTATCCCAATTTTTAAAATTTATGAGGTATCATAAAGTAGTACCAATAATCATTTTCTTTTTTTTATCATCATCCTACCAACCAACACATAAAACAAAAAACTGGTGGGTAGTAGAAGAGCAGAATAGTGACAATGCAAGTAGAAGCATTATTTTTTTTGCAAAAGGTGAGTGGATATCTGCATGTATCCAAAAGGATGAAATAGGATCATCACAACCACAACAACATACAACAACAACACACAAAAAGGTTTACGCAATACCTGCACTTCTTAGCAACACTCAGCCACAGCAATTCATAGCAGCTCCAATACTTTCATGGCAACTCTCCACAATGATGATGATGATGAACAAATATAATAATAATAATCAAACTAAAAGCATTACCTCTGCTTTTGATACTGTTATAATTTTCAACACAAACTCTAGTAGTAGTAACAACAATGATGTCACAATGATAGGAGCCAATGCTGTGTCATGCTACAACTCTATTATAATGATTAATAATATGATAATTGCTGTTGTAATTGCAATGCCCACATGCATAATGACAGAAACCATAACAACAACAAATTTAATCCAAAAAAAAATAGCAGGTAACTGTGAACTTGCTGGTTACAGGGAAGGCCCACCACTTTACTCTCTATTTTCCTCTCTGCGTCTGATAGCTTCAGCTGAAATGATCATAATGGCATCATCATCATCAGAATCCAAAACAAAAAAAACCCTCATGTATTTGGCAGCTGTAGAGTCTAACCATCTTAATACAAATGACAACACAACAATGGTAGAAGACATTTTATGGATAATCACACCTTGGAGAACTCATTCCTTGTTACCACTACTACAACTACTGGTGCAGACACCATCATCCTTGTCAGAAGAAAATACAACAAACTCACAGAAAGTACCAAAAATAAAAATAACAGGGCTTGCTTTGGCTGCTAATCTATCCTTTGGCCTGCGGTTGATTGTTGTCACTGATAATGGAGATGCATTACTTTTCAACTGTTTCAAATGTGTCACTGCAGCATCTGCATCCTCTTGGACTTTTTTAAATATGACTGCTCATGCTGCTTCTACTGATGATAGTTCAAAAACCATACCTCCAGAAAAGATAATGGCAGCCACTATTACTGCATTGGCCATAGATTGTGTGTGGCTCCTGGACTCAGATAGCATTCTATGGATGGCTTTTTTATTCAAAAATCATGGTGCTACTAATAATAATAATATTAGTGTCATCTTCACACCCTTGATACAGTCACAATCTATTGTAGTGGATGAATCTGATAACAATAATAACAGATTTATACTGGGTCCAAACTTAGCAATCCAGCTTGATGATTTCAGCATATCATCATTGTCACCCTCATTCTTATCATCAAACACACAAACCATCATAGTAGTAACAATCATCTGGACCAACCTAATAATAATGGACCTATCCAATGAAAAAATCATAAAGCTCAGTATGCCACCCAATATCAAAATAATGATAACAACAGAAGAAAATCCACTTAACTACACAAATACTACAAATAATACAACCACTACTACTACTAGAGCTATAGTAAAGATTATTGATGAAGCAACTTTGGCTTCTTCTATATGCACACCCTCATCATGTTCTGCTACATTTGGTCAAATGTCTGTGTTTGCAAATGAACCTAGTAGCAATGATAGCAATAGTGATAAAAAAAATATCAGCAGTACTTTTATGCCATTTTGTATTCCAGCCCCTCCAGGTGGATATGTTATTGATATTACTATTGTCTCAAGTAACAGTAGCAATGATAACATGATGACAACTATGACTACAACAAAAACAACACAGTTTATAGCTTGTCCACGTGGCACTTTCAATCCAAACGCTCAAAGCATCTCAGCTTCTGCATGCCAACCTTGCCCACCAGGAACATTCTCCCCAGAAGATGGTGCTGCTTCATGTACTGTTTGCCCCCCTGAAAAACCTTTTCAGAATGCATGGAGCTCTGACTGCATGGAACACTGCCCCCTTTATTATAATAATGCTGATTGCACGCCATGCCCTGAAGGGTATTATTTTTCCTCTTATAATGTGGCTAAGGAAGAGGCAGCAGGAAGACACTGCCTGCCATGTCCAGGCATGTCTAGTGCTGCTTATGGATTTCCCTGCATGCCATGTGATGATGCCACAACCATATCAGTTGAGGGTTCTACCACATGCACAAAGTTGTTTATGCCTTCAAAACAAAAGGAAGAGGAGTGTATGCCCTTTTCATCATCTATAGCAACACAAAAAAATTACAAAGAAGAAAAACAACAAGTCTATACATTAGCATGGTTCCCAAACAATGCTATTGCTGCTGCTGGGTGTATCCCATGCTCCTTAGCTAGTGCAAGCAATGGCACCTTGTGGGTAGGGTATTGTTCCTGTACTGCTGTTGCTAATACTAATAATAACAACAATGAAGCCATTGTTGGCCACTTGATGCTGATCAAACCATCCTTTCTTGAAGCAGCTTTTTTTGAGGGTGGGCAATATGAAACCATAGCTCTAGTTTATTCAGCTCTCTTTCCTACTCCTATTACTACTGACAGAAGGAGTGGAATAATAATAACCATATCAACTGAAAATGTAGCATTGGATATAGCAGAATGTTATTTATATCTACTTATTGTGGCTGCTTCTTCTACAAATACACAACAACAAGAAGTAAATACCATCATTATAATAGCCAGATTACATTCCATGAGAGTAGTTGATTTTTTTTTTCAGCCATCATCCAACAGCAGAGTCAGCATGCTCTGCATTGGATTTCCTAGTTTATTAACAGCTTCAGCAGCAGCACAAGCAACGATTATTATGCCTCCCATCATGGCAAATGTAGATGCTGCTTTGCTCACATCAGAGTGGTTATTTTGGGAAGCTCATCAAACCAATGATAATGACACAGTTATCATATCTGACTTATGGGGGATCAATCTTTTGGATTCAAAAAAAAAACCAATACTGCTCTATTCACCAGCTAATATGATAGTATTGACACAGCAGTCAAAAATAGTCTTGATCACACCTTATTCAACAAAAGGTGGGCTTTTACTATTGTTATCATCTGAACTACAATTAGAATTGTGGCATTTTATGCCTGCTACAAATGAAATGACTCTCCTTCTAGCAAATAATGCATCAGAAATTACAGCTGCAACAATAAAATGGATGGCAAACTGGCAGATTGGTGGTGTCGATGGTGTAGCATTTGGAGTGAATAATGCTATAGCATGGTGTGAAATCCCTTCTTCACCTTCACCAACCAACATAAAAATAATAGCAGGCTTTTTTTCAAACACAGGAGGAGGAGGAGGAGGACATGTAGATGATGAAAATCTCAAGGCACGTTTTTATTCCACTGCTGCTGGAATGAATGCAGATTACTTCTATGATGAAGGACTGCTACTTTTTCTTGAACCATCCACTTTCTCTATTCGCGCCCTGTACTCCAGACCCAAATGTGAATGTGCAGAGTCCTTTTATCAAACAACCCCTCTGTATCCTACTAAACCAAAAATAATATATACTGCTGTTGATATACTAGAAGAAAAGAAAAGGAAAAGGGGTGCAAATGGTATGGCCTGTCTACCATGCCCACCTGGCCAAACATCTGCAGTGGGGGCTACAGGGTGCAGCATATGCCCTTCTGGACAATACATGGGTGCAAATGGAATGTTAGATGGATGCCTACCCTGTCCTGAAACAATATGGTGGAATACAGCAGACTCATTCTTGCTGCGTCCTTGTAGCAGACTTTCCAATTCATTAGTAGTAGTATCCAAACTAAATAATGATGATAATATGATGCTGATGCTAATGACCCTAGTAGAAGCCCAGGCTCTGGTTGAATCTATGCTTTTTTCTTCCATAGAGACTGCAAGGGCCCTATTAGCAGGAAGGACAATTGTCCAGAGTTATTCTCAGCTATTATTATTATTTGCCTCTCAGCCTCCACCTGTGGATTGGTTACTTCAATGTGATACCTGGGGTAAACTATGGTCTATATCACCACTACCAACACAGCAACCAGAGCTTCAACCATATGATCCAGCAAAGGTTGCCATTCGTGCAATCCCAGGGCTTCAAGCAATCTGTTCTCTTCTTTTGGATTCTTTTTCTACCCATGGATGTGTGTGCAAATATGGTGCCTTCATGCTGGGAACAAGTCTGTCACCATGGAATCAAGCAAGGAGAAAGATGGCAACTGCTGCTACTAGAAAAAATAATAATGTTACTTTTACCTCTCTGTTTGTATTCAAATCTGGAATTGCAGTATCACCATTTGTAGTAGATGCCTCAGTAAATAATGAAATTTTTATTGCCAATAATGTTGGTGGGGCTTCTGCTTCTTCTTGTGCTGTAGGCTGGCCCACTGTTTTCAACTGCACTTCCCCTGGGTACTATTGGGTTTACCCCTGCGCAGATTTCCCAGCAGGCGCTTGTTTGCCTTGTACCACAGGAATGTGGGCTCCTAATCCAGATGATATAGAATGCATTCCAATGTCAGCATCAATCTCACCATCATATTGTCCTCCTGGTTTTTATCTGCACTTTATAACATCAACAACCACAGCAAGTAGTAGTAGTAGTAGTAGTAGTAGTAGTAGTGTCTGCTT